>JAAHTH010000864.1_pt1 | contig 28069 bp, 42 predicted proteins | sample 6116091 | NCBI WGS metagenome assembly JAAHTH01 (sample SAMN13939990, study PRJNA603662) | sponge metagenome | isolation source: marine sponge | host: Mycale hentscheli | place: New Zealand | collected 2006
CATACAAGACCAAACAAGTCCTAATCTTGCACATATACCTACTACTAATCTTATAATTTATTCAGAAGATTTTTCAAGTTATTCGCCAATAAATGGTATAGTTGTTGAAAGTGGACAAACAGACCCGTTAGGAACTAATACTGCTTACAAATTAACTAATTTTGCATTAAGTGGTTCTAGGTTTGATTATAATACAACTACAACAGCAGTTGATGGTTCTACTTATACATATTCTGCTTTTTATAAAGGTAGTGGAACTATTAGAATAAATTGTAGTACATCAACAGGAGTTGGTGGTGCAGGAGAAAAAGATATAGTTTTAACTAATGAATGGACAAGACAACAAATAAGTTTTACTGCAATAAGCCCAACAGGTGCAGTAAAAACACATACTGCTATTACAAGAACACCTGATAATGATGCAATAGTTTATTTAGCTTTTACACAAATAGAAGAACAATCACAAGCTACTGCATACATAAAGTCAGATGGTATAGCAGCAGTAAGAAAAGCAACAACTACTAACTTAATAGAATATAGTGAAGATTTTACACAAAGTAGTTGGGCTAACTCTAATATTTCTGCATCAATATCAACTGTACTTAGTCCTGATGGCACAAGTTATTCTTATAAACTAACAAATAATGCAGTAAGTGGAAATCACTTTCTTAGAGATACTATAACAGTTACAAATGGATTACCTTATACCTTAAGTGTTTTTATTAAAAAAGGCACAAGAGATATTGTTTCTATTTCTGATGGATACAATGTTAATGTTTTAGCAAGTTTTGACTTAACAAACGGAACTGTAACAAACGTATCTGCAACAAGTTCAAGTATTGAAAATCATAATAATGATTGGTTTAAATGTATTGCTACTATGACACCATCAAGCACTACTTTAGGTTTTATGATTATGAGTGGAACTGTGTATGCAGGAACAGATGAAAGTGGAGATTTTTATGTTTGGGCTGCACAGTTAGAAGAACAAACACAAGCAGAAACTTATGCTAAGACAACAGGATTACCTGTAACAATAGATTTATTTACAGAAAATAATTACGGAACAATGACAAATATGAGTGCTTCTGATATTATAGAAGATACTCCAAACAATTAAAATTATGATATATACAACACCAAACACAAGTTTATTGACTGAAGTAGATGCAGAGGGAAACCCTGTATGCGACTTTTCACAAATCGTAGAGGATAGTCCTGCAACTGTAAGAAAGTCTTTAGATGGTACATTATTTATTGCTAAATTTATGGGCGAAACTCCTACCTTTTTAGAGGGCTTAGACCAATATACTCACGAGGAGATATTAGCAATAGTAAGAGGTACTGACTGGACACCTGCTGATCCAGAATAATATTTATTTAATTTTATTATATTTGCTTAATGAGTGAACAAGAAAGCAAAGAACTTGGTGGTCTTGCCAGAACCAAAAGAGGTAAAATTAATGAAGTATATAATAACACCCCAAAAGCTAATCTACCAAAAAAATCTCATGCTAGAGAGATGGCAAAGATTAGCAGGACTTCTGTAGCATATGCTTTAGAAGGACAGCCAGTAAAGATAAAGATGGCTTTAGACTTGTTGTTTGATGAAGATCCTAGAGCTTATATAGATGCTATAGCGAAACTGCTGAACTATGCAGTACCTAAACTTTCTTCTACAGAAATAAAACACGAAGGAGATAAGAAAATTGAAATCAAATTAGAAGATGGTGCTACTCTTGAAGATATTAAAAGACAACTCAAAGAAATAGAGCAAGATAGTGCTAGTGATATTGATTTTGAAGAAATAAATGAATAAAAAGCAAGAGCTTAAATATGCACTTAACAAAACTCTATGTGAGATGTCTTTCTATGAGTTTTTTAAACAAGCATGGCATATTGTAGAACCTGCTATAGAATTATCTAGTAATTGGCATCATAAATATATCTGCGATGCTCTGCAAGAAGAAGCAGAGAGAATAATTGCTAAAAAACCTAAAACAAAGGATATAATAATAAATGTACCCTTTCGTTCTACTAAATCTCTTATTGTTACTGTAATGTTTCCAGTATGGTCATGGATAAAAGACCCTAAGCTAAGATTTATAACCTCATCATATTCTGCTAACCTTTCTATAGAACTTGCTACTAAGAGTAGGGATATAATATTTAGTGAGTGGTTTAAGTCAAGGTGGGGAACAATATTTCATATTAAGAAAGACCAAAACCTAAAAGAAAGATACGAGAATAACCATATGGGTATGCGAAGAGCAACATCTGTTGGTGGTACTGTAACAGGACAAGGGGGAGATTTTCTTATTGTAGATGATCCACTATCACCACAAATGGCAAACTCAGCAACCGAGAGAGAAAATGCTAATGAGTGGTATAGAACAACATTTTATTCAAGACTAAACAGTCCAAAAATTGGTGTAAGAATAATTATTATGCAAAGAGTACACGAAGATGATTTAAGTGGTTTTTTGCTTGATAGAGAAACAAGACTAAACTATAATCACATATGCATACCTGCAACTATAGATGGTGTAGTAAAACCAAAGAAGTTAGAAAACTTTTACGATGAGAATGGTTTGTTTTGGGATGAAAGGTTTGGTCAAGATGTTTTAGATGACTATAAGAAAGCATTAGGTAGTTATGGCTATGCAGGTCAGCTTATGCAAACCCCAACACCATTAGATAGTGGTATGATACGACAAGAGTGGTTTAAAATAGACAAATACAGAGAAGATGGTGTAGTAAACTTTGTAATAGACCCTGCATATACTGCAAATCAAAAAAACGACCCTTCAGCACTACTTGCATACATTTACAAAGACAATAAGTGGCAAATAATAGATTGTACTAATGTTTACAAAGAATTTCCTGACTTAGTAAAATTTATACCACAATGGGTAACTAAAAATGGCTATACAAACAAGAGTAGAATATTTGTAGAACCAAAAGCATCAGGGAAGTCTATAGTACAAACACTAATTAGAGAAACTGGCTTAAATGTTAGAGAAGATAAACCACCAACTAAAGATAAGGTAGCACGAGTAGCAGATATTTCTGCAACACTAGAATCAGGTAGAGTAGGACTGTTACAAGGTAAGTGGAACAATGAATTTTTAGATCAATTGACTAAATTTCCATCTGCTAAACACGATGACATGGTAGACTGTCTTGTAATGGCTGTAAACAAAGAAATCTGGACAGGAAAAGGTAAAGTAGTATACTTTAGTTAAATTTTTCTGAAATTCTAAAAATTGTGTATCAATTTATGCACTTGTATGTAATTTTGCATAGATTTGAAGAAATTATAATAAAATAAGGTATGGAGTCTGAAAATAAGTACATAAATAAGGAACATGAAGGTATTGTTGAGCAATATGTACTGTATTTAAAAAAGTTAGTTTATTTTGCTACTGAAGATGCAGGTAACATGAAATTTCAGGAATATACAGAGATATTAGAGAGTGTTTTTATGTATTCTAATAATTTTTACGATACCATGACAAAAAAGAAGCATATGGTAGAAGAATTTATGTTTTTGATACCAAACATGGCTTTTTACCTTAGTGTAGGGTTTTTTACAGGATTGAAGAACAAAAACAATGCAAAAGACATAGAAATGTGCATTGATAGGTTGGCAAAGAAAACTGAGAACATAACTGGTGAGCTTACTGACATTCTGATTGACAATAAAGAGAAAATAGAAATAATAGAAGAACTAAACATAGAATCATGATAGAAATTCAAATCAAAGAAGAAAAATACGACATACCAACTGAGTGGAAAGATATTACACTTGAATATTGGTGTGGACTATATAATATTATTAAAAAGTATACTGAAACTGCTGAAGAAGAAGAAAAAGAAGAAGTTGTAGAGCCAAAGTTAGATGAGGTAAAGGTTTTACGAATGAACAGAGAAATATTTAAGTATGTTACTGGTATAAACGATGCTATGCTAAATCAATTAGATTTAGAAAGTGTAAATACTGCTGTTGGAACTATAGGACAAATGATGGAGGAATATAAACCTCAAGGTATAGATAGATTTGAATTTGATGGTGATGTGTACTTTTTTCCAAAGGAATTTCTAAAAAGAAACACTTTTGGAGATTACATAGAGTCTACACAGTTAGATGCTACTATACAAATGATGAAGCATGGTAAATTTGATGTTTTACCAGAACAAATGGCGATATTATGCAGAAAGATAGATGAAGAATACGATGATGATATTATATCCTCAAAAAGTGATAAGTTTAAGCAATTGACTATGGACATCGTTTGGGAGTTCAGTTTTTTTTTGACTATGCAAAGCGTAAAATTAACAAGGACTTTCCAAATGTTTTTGGGGAAGGAAGGGGAAGAATTGGAACAGGCAAAGGAAGAGTTTCTACAGTTGGACTCTATACCAAGTTCATAAAACCATATGGTTGGCTAAACAGCTTATATATGGTTGCAGAGAAAGGTATTTTTAGAGTAGAGGGAATGAATGATGTAGATAGTGTAAAGAATACTAATCTATATAAAGTTTTAACATATTTGAGTTGGAATACAGCTAAGAATGATTATGAGATAGCAGTAAATGATAAGATTCACAACCCAAATAAAGTAATGTAATATATATATGGCAATAACAAGATTAAAAGACATAGTAACAGTATTTGAAAACAAATGGGCTTTCGGTGATAGTAAGTTTGGTTATGATGGTGAGGTAAACGAATCACATAGCACACAATATCCTCTACTGCTAATTAACCCACCACTATCTACTATGCCAGAGATATATTCTGGTAGAGAAGAGTACGAATTTGAAATAAACTTTTACAACCTATACCCACAAGCAGCACAATCTGCAGTAACACTACAACATAGATGGGATAACCTACAAGATTTGGCTATGGAGTGGTTTGACATGGTTTTAAAGAACTATCAGGACAATGTGGTAGATGTATACCTAAATGATGAGAGCATAGAGATAGAGAGAGTAAAAGAGGTTGCTAACGATAGATTAGTACAGATTAAGTTTACTTTCACTATGAGTGCATTTTCTAAATGTTTCAGACCTACCTCTACATATCCTTCTGACATTGCAAACTTAGTAACATGGCTAAGAGCAGATAGTGGATTAACTTTTGACATACCTACTAAAAAGATTTCTGCATGGGCAGATCAATCAGGCAATACTAATAGTGTAGCACAAGCTACAAAATCAAAACAAGCATTAAGATATGGTTATGATGGTGCTAATGACAAAGCTAGAATAGAATTTAATGGCACATCTAATTATTTTGTTTCTGATGGCAACTGTCCTATTACAAGAGATTTTACAATGTTTTTTGTAGCACAAGTAAATACTGATGCTACTGAAAATGCTGATTACTTTAGTTTTGTTAATGGTGAAAAGCTAATAACTTTAGGTAGTAAAAATAATGAACTAAAAGTTTCTTTTTCTGATGCTGAGAGTAATGGAGCTAATTTAATATTAAGTGGTTCAGATACGTCTAATTATCACATTGCTGTAGCTCACTTTCACAACAAGAATATGCATTTAGAATTTAATAATACATTAAGTACTCATGTAAATGAATCTAGTTTTGACCATAACACTACTTTTAATGATGCTACATATACTATAGGTTATAAATTAACAGAAGATGCTACGCATTATTTAGATGGTAATATACAAGAAGTTATAATATACGATCATGAGCTAGATAATACCAAAATTGCTAATGTAAAATCTTACTTAAATACTAAATACAAAATATATTAATTATGGCTACAATAAATGGAAATATATATGATTCATTTGCACCAGTATCATTAACACAATCAGCAAAAGATTTAAGTAGAACTGACAGAACAAATTACTTAACAAGTGCTAATGTGCCTAAAAGATACCAAGTAAGATGGTCAGGAACAGGTTATGATGGTGTTACTATAAACGAAGCATATGTACCAACAAAGTTAAACGGAACTTCTAGCACAGGTGATATAATTAATATGGTTTTTTATGTTTATGCAAGTACAAGATATGAAAACCCTGATGGCTACCCATCAAATTTAAACAATTGGGACTTAGTAGCTACAATAAAAAAATCAAGAGATATAGCCAATAAACAATACAATAGCAATGCAATATTAAACAACCAAAGATTTACTGTAGATATTAGTCAGGTATGTCAAGACTTGTTATCATATAGCTTAGTGCCAATAAACAAAGGAACTTGGCAAAACTCACAATGGGGTGGTATGAATGGTGGACAAACTAAACAAGACAACGTAACACAAAGTGTAAGTTTATTTAATGTTACACCAAATGGATCATATAGATATATTAAGGTAGTTGCAAAACCAGAAATTCTTTTAGATACTGGTTTGGTGGTTGAAGCTACAAATAAAGTTACATTTAAACCTATAACAATTATAAACTCTGTACATCAATACGAAAAAGATGAGGTGTTTTTATTTAGTAGGTTTTTAATTGGTAGTGGTACTGGTGGTTTTTTAAGTTACTGTCCAAACAACAATAATAGCAATACAAATAAACCAACACTTGTAAAATCTGTTAGAACTGATGAAACTGCTGAGTGGCTGTATTTTTATATAAGACAAGCAAAAGCAGGAACTATTAATGTAGAAAGAGTAAATTTAAAAATAGAAACATCAGATGGGAATACTTTTTATGTAGATGATTTTGCTAGTAATTTAGAATATAATTCAAGTATAAGCCAATATTACATTGATCAAAATAAAATGTGTGTTCAAAATGTATCAATTGATTACTTAAATAATAATGCAAAAGATGTTAATGGTGCTTCATATGGTGGAGCTACAATTACTGACTCTACTGACACATATACAATAAGTTTGTTTTTTGACAGGGTTGCTACTACTCCACAAATAATGTCAGAATATAGATGGTACAAGGTAGATAGAGAAGATGAAAAACTACCATACGATTTTGTAAGATTTCATTGGCTAAATAGAATGGGTGGTATAGATAGCTATACAGCTAAAAGAAGTGTAGTAGAAAGTATATCTGTAAACAGAGATACAATTGAAACAAAAAGTGCAGATAGGACTTGGTATCAAAATAGTCTTGATGGTTTAGGAACAACAATACCAGATGCAGATTACATATCTAATACCATGAGAGGTGGTAATTTATATAAAGGTGGTAGAGAAGTGTTAAATGTAAATGCACAAAAAAACAATAGTGTATATACAGAGCCATTAAATAAAAACACAGCTAAGTGGTTAGAAGAAATTATGACTTCGCCAAATGTATGGATAGAAATGGACACAGATGCTACTGCAAGAGGTAATAGTATTAATCCTTATCAAAGACCTTCTACAAAAGAATATATACCAGTCATTATAACAAATAGTGATGTTGAAACTGTTAATCAAGAAGCAGGGTTAGTAAAATTTAATATAGAATATACACTATCGCATAAAGTACAAACACAGAGAAACTAATGAGTAATATTACAATAGAATTATTAGATTATGTATATGATGGTGCTAGTATAGACTGGGATAAAAGTGTTGTTGGTGAGTTAGAAGTGTCTACACATTCTGAGTTCCCACTTTCTTTAACTTTTTCAATTTCAGATATTAGAGATATAAATGCTCGTAAAGGTAGCTTTAGTAAGACTTTTAAAATACCTGCAACAAAAAATAATAATCAATTATATAAGAGTGTATATATTGTAAACTCTACAAGCACAAATAATTTGTCAAATAAAAAACCTTGTAGAATATTAATTAATAACTTGTATTCTATTACTGGTTTACTACAACTCAAGTCGGTTGGTTTAAGTGATAAACCACAATTTTATTCTTGTGTTTTTTATGGAGATAATGTTGGTTGGGCAACTGCTATTGGTGAGAAACTACTTAAAGATTTAGGAACAGATGGTGATGCTTGGGATAATTTAAAAGGTGCAGGTACTGGTCAAAATTTAGAAATAAATAAAACAGGAATAACATCTACTTGGGTGCAAGATAGTGCTATTTATAAAAACCAAAATAGTACAGCAAATGATATGCCATTAGTTTATCCTGTAACTTCTTATGGTGATTTTAATGTATCAGGTATAGGAAGAACCATACAACTGCTTGAAACTGCCAGAGAATATTTAGACCAATCTAATAATAAGGTTGGTTATGTTGGAACGAATTACTTAGGGAATGACTATGGTACTCCTGATCCTGTCGTAGATTGGCGACCTTGCCTATGGGTATACGATGTGTTTAGAGAAATATTTTTACAGTCAGAATATACATTAGTGTCAAACTTTGTAGAAACAGATATGTTTAAGAGATTACTATTTGCTTTACCTAATTTTAAGTATAACAATCCTGATGTTAGGTATGATGCTAATTCTTTACAAGGTAGGTTTAATGCTAATCGTAGTGCAAATTCTGCTAGAGTTTTTAATAATAATGGTAGTCCTGAAACTACTTCTTTTGCTGCTAGTGGGGAAGCATTAATTTTTGATGAGGTTATATATCCATATGGCACAACAGCAGGTAGTGGTGGTGGTACAGGTGGTTTTAATATGCCTTTAAATGGTGGTAATGCTTATGATACTTCACAAGATATATGGTATGCACCAGAATATGGCAGATATGATATAAAGCTAGAAAATTGGTCAATGAATTTTAAAGATTTTTATAACACACCAAATGCAGGAACTTTTAATAATCTTGATTTATTAATTAAATATGTAAGAGTACAAGTACAAAAATTAACAGTAGGTGAAACGCATTGGCAAGACTTAGGTTTTGCAGAAGGTGCAGTAGATTTGGCATTATCAGCAGGTGGTGGACAAGGAAGTGGTGGTTCAGGTTCTCTTATAGATTACACAGCAGAAATAGATTCTTTTGAAATAGCACAATATTTAAACAAAGGAGATCAAGTTAGACTTCATGTAAAAGTTTTAGGACAACCAGTTACAAATGTTTCTTCTTTTACAGGTACTATTACAGGTACATATCAATTATTTGCTCAACATAATACTAACATAGAAGCTAGAAATGGTATTTATGATATAGCTTTCCAACCTGACTTTACACAATATGGACAAACATTTGATTTAAAAAATATAATTAATAAAGATTATAAGCAAATAGATTTTATTAAAGGTGTTGCTCATGCTTTTAACTTACAATTTACTTCTGATGAAGCATCTAAAACTATTTACATAGAACCATTTGATACTTTTTATAAGCCATTATCTGATGCTATAGATTGGACAGATAAATTAGATATTGGTCAAGAAATACAAGATAAGTGGCTAAATGTAGATATAAAAAGAGATGTGGTTTTTAAATACAAAACAGATAGCAATGATGAAAAAGTTAGACAAAGAAGTATTGATTACTTTAAAGAAATAGAAGATGAGTACCCATATTTTGAAACTTTATCTGATGAGTTTGAAAGAGGTACATCTACTTTTGAAAATCCTTTTTTTGCAGGTACTTTTAATGCTAAAGATTTAGACACATCACCACATTCTTTTACACCACCATACATATCTTGTTTGTGGCAAGAAAAAGAAGAGAAAGGTTTTATATCACCAAATGATTATGCTAGACCAGATAAAGGTTTTGAGTTTCTACCTAGACTTTTATATTGGAAAAACTATACTGCAAGTGGATTAAATTTTGATACTGGTAAAATCGCAACAGCACAGTTATGGACAGGTAAAACAGAAACTATAGCAGCAAATTTAGGTTTATCAGGTGCTAATGTATTATCTGATAGATACCCACAAGCAACATCTGTAAATAGAGATGACAGTACAAGTCCTATTTTAACATATGGTAACGTATATGTAAGAGATTTTGATGATGTTAATGATACTTATAGTGCATATGAGTATGGTAAGGGTTTATACGAAACGTATTACAAGCAAATGATTGAGATGTATAAATACAATCCTAGAGTAAGAGTAGCAAATCTTAATTTAAAGATTAGTGATATAGCTAATTTAGATTTTAGAAAATTAATTTATTTAGATGGTGTGTATTGGAGAATAAATAAGATTCAAGATTATATGCCACAGTCTAACTCTACAACAAAGGTAGAGCTGATAGAGTTTCCACTTTTAGGTGATTTTGCTGCATCTATACCAACTGTAAACTCTAATGATGGTAGTTGGTCAAACAGTCCAACATCTTTTAATATTTATGAATTTTAATTATGTCTAAAGTAAAAGAAGAAATAACAAATAGTGGTGTGCCAAATAGAAGTGGTTTAGAAGTTTATATGACTGTAACTATAAACTCACAAGAATTTTTAATACCTATAGTAGCTGAAGATAAGTTTGGCAATGCACATAAAGTATTAAGAAGAAACTTAAACAATAAAGTGTCAAGCTAATGAACTTTAAAAATACACATAAGCAGTTTAATAACGTATCTAAAATTATAATTAAAAATTTAAGAAATCAACTAAAAGAACAAAAACACATAGCTTCTGGTAAGTTAAGTAGAAGTTTTACTGGTGTACAAGAAAAAATAAGTGGTGATAATATAATTTTAAATATAACATCTAGTAAAGATTATTGGAGAGTTGTAAATAATCCAAATGTAGCTTTTAGTGTAAACAAACAAAACATTATTAGATGGGTTAATAAAAAAGGGTTAAATAAAAATTTTGCTAATGCTATATATAAAAGATTAGCTAGAGGTGTATATGGTAAAGAAAAAGAAAAATACGTTTATTGGAAAGAGGGTAATAACATACAAAGAACAAACTTTGCAGGTATTGTTGCAAAAGAAAATTCACAAAAAATAGGGGAACAACTTGCACAATCTATCGGAGATGATGTAGCAGATATGATAAGAAATGAACTGAGTAAAGTTAAAACAGCACAAACAACTTAATAAATTATGGCAACAAATACAGAAAAGATAGTAGTACAGGTAGTCGTTAAAGGACAAAAAGATTTACAAAATTTAGAAGGTACAACTAAAAAAGCTAGTGGTAGTGTAGGTGGTTTAGTAAAACAATATGGTTTTTTAACTTTAGGTATTGCTACTGCTGTTCAAGCATTTAGAAACATTAATAAAGTTGTAGGCAAGTCAATAAGAACATTTAGAGATTACGAGTTCCAAATGGCTAAAGTACGAGCAACTACTGGTGCAAGTAACAAAGATTTTGCACAACTATCTAAAACTGCTGAAGATTTAGGTAGGTCTACATTCTTTACTGCACAACAAGTAGCTGAGCTACAAACTAATTTTGGTAAACTAGGTTTTTCTACAAAAGAAATTTTAAATGCACAAGATGCAACTTTACAATTAGCAACTGCAACAGATACAGATTTAGGTAGAGCAGCAATTGTAGCAGGAGCTGCTGTAAGAGGTTTTGGTTTAGATGCTGCAGAAACACAAAGAGTGGTAGATGTAATGGCTGTAGCGTTTACAAGTTCTGCTCTTGATATAGAAAAGTTCCAAACATCCATGACTAAGGTTGCTCCTATTGCAAAATCAGCAGGTTTTTCAATAGAAGATACAACAGCTATAATGGCACAACTTACAGATGCAGGTATTGAAGCATCTATTGCAGGTACATCTTTAAGAAATATACTTCTTAAAATGCAAGACCCAAACTCTGATTTGGTAAAGTCTTTTGGTAAAACTATACATTCATTAGATGACTTAGTTCCTGCTCTAAAAAAGTTTTCTGATGAAGGTGGTGATTTGGCTAAAATTATGGAGGTTGTAGATTTAAGACAAGCTGCAGCTTTTGAGCAAATGATTACAAGTAAAGAAAGGACTGTAGAACTAAGAAATGAATTAAGATTAGCTTCTGGTGCTGCACAAGCAATGGCAGAAATTGTAGGTGATACTTTAGAAGGTGCTTTTAAAAGATTAAACTCTGCCATGCAAGGTTTAATGATAAATCTTAGTGAGTCATTTATAGGTAGGTCTTTGCAAAACGTAGTAGATAGATTTGCAGGTTTAGTAAATGTAGTAAGTGATTTTATAGATATACCAGTTTCAGAAACTTTAGAAAAACAAAGAGTAGAACTTAATATTTTAGTTGCAAGATTAACTGATGTAAATATACAAGAAAAAGAAAGAAACAAATTACTTGGTGAAATACAAGTTAAATACCCTGATTTTCTTAAAAATTTAGATACTGAAAAAGTAACAACAACACAGTTAAGAGATAGATTAAGAGAACTTAATGTATCATTAAGAAATAGAATTTTATTACAAAGAGAAGCAGAGAAAGCACAAAAAGCCTTAGTAAAAGCTGAAAAAGATGAAAATAAAGAAATAGACAAAGAAGAAAAGTTTTTAGGCAGATTAAATAAAATTAAAGAAAAATATCACATTACTGTGCAAGAGGGTTTAACTTTTCAGCAACAGTATCAAACAGTAATTAAACAATTAGAATTAGAGTTTAATGGACTTGGTAGAGTTTTAGATCCTGCTAGAAATCAAGCTGTAAAATTGACAAATTCTTTTATAGGATTAAGTAATGCTCAAAAAAAATCTACAAAAAGTGCTAAAGAATATGCTGATGCAGAGCAAGATGTAGTTAATTTAGAAAAAGAATTAGGTTTATTAGTTGAAACAAACACAACTTCTTTAGATGAAAATACTAATGCAACTAACAAAAATAAAGAATCAAAATTAGCAACTGCAGAAGCAACAAAACTAACAATAACTGCAGAAGAAGAAATTTTAAATCATAAATTTAATTTATTACAACAAGGATTGTTAAGCGAAGTTGAAGCAGAAAAGGTTAGAAAACAATTGCATAGAGATGAAATGAAAAGAATTAAAGAATCTCTTAATAAATACGATTTAAGTATTGAACAAAGAGAAGATTTAATTAAAAGATTTACAGAAATAGAGAAAAAATTAATAGAAGATAATCAAGAAGATAAAGAAAAAGCATTTCAAGCAGATGTAAAAAGAGCAATACTTTCTGGTCAAACAGCAGAAGAAGCTATGAAGTCTGTAGTAAGAGCCCAAATTATGGAAGCTGTATCAGGTTTTATAGCTTCTATATTTACAAACGTACCTTTTCCACTTAATTTAATATTAGCTGCAGGTGCATCTGCTGCAGTTGGAGGTTTAATAGATAAGCAATTAAGTAGATTTGAAAATGGTGGTATGATACAAGAGTTTGCAAATGGTGGTATGGTTTATGGTAACTCTCATGCAAATGGTGGTGAAAAGTTTGCAGTAGGTGGTAGAGTAGTAGAATTAGAAGGTGGTGAAGCAGTTATAAATAAACGTAGTACATCTATGTTTAGAAATCAACTATCTGCAATGAATGCAGCAGGTGGTGGAGTGAAGTTTGCTGATGGTGGTTTAATGAATATGCCATCGTTTGCACAATCACAATTTAGTGCAACAAGTCAAGCAGGTATGATGGGTGCAATAGGACAAGGTGGTAAAGTGGTAGTAGTAGAATCAGATATTTCTACTGTACAAAATACTGTTTCAGTTATAGAAGCTGAAGCAACAATTTAAAATTAAACAAATGTTTGTTAATAAAAAAACAAAGTTAGAAAGATTATCTATTTGTAAAAAATGTACTTTTTACAGAAATTTTCTGATGCTTAAAAAACCAGTAATAAATTGGGGATCAAGATGTGCTAAATGTTCTTGTTTTCTAGATGCAAAGACATCTCTCTCTGCAGACTGGTATGGTAAGTGTCCAGAAGGCAAATGGTAATTAAAATAACAATATGAATTTACAAGAAATAGCTAAATCTGTCGTTAAGGCAGACAGAGAGCTTATAAAAAAATCTGTTGAAGAAAACAGAAGTTACAATGCTAATTTTGGTAAGCATAAAAACGACTCAATGTATATTATGTATGACCAATGGCATAAATTATTTCCTGCAAACAAGCAAGATATAAACTGTTCATCATGTAGAAATGCTGTTGTAAAGTTTTGGAATACAATGTGTGAGGTATGGCTAACAGAAAACACTAAGAAAAAAAAGAATGTCAAAAAGACAAAATAAAGTAGATGTAGTTTTTGATTACTTGGAGTTATTAGATATTGAAATTTTTAAAAGGTTCGGTGAAACTGCTACACCTAAAGATATTTTAAAACACTTAGTAGAAAGGGGTATGGTAGAACCTAAACGACTAAGAAACTATATGATTATAGCTGACTTTGACAGAAGGTTATCTTTTAATAAAGGTAACAGAACACACACCTTTATGGACTTATCACATAAATATAAGATAAGTGAAAGTCAGGCACAAAATATAGTGTATAAATACAGAAAAAAATCAAGAGCATCTGAGAATATCTCTTACTAAAAGTTTTTTCCACAAATTAGGTAGATAAAGTGTCAATTAGATTCTAATTTTGCAGGTATGAATAAGAAATGGTTTAATATACAAGGAAAAGCAACAGATGCTGTTGCAGAGGTTTACATCTTTGATGAGATAGGTGCTTATGGTATTACTGCACAAGACTTTATTTCTGAGATGAAAGAGTACAAAGATACTCCTGTTAATTTACGAATCAACTGTATTGGTGGTGATGTATTTGATGGGATGGCTATGTACAACATAATAAAAAAGAGAGAAGCAAAAACTACTGCTTATATTGAGGGTATAGCTGCAAGTATGGGTAGTGTTATTGCATTAGCTGCTGATGAGGTTGTCATGGCTGAAAATTCTCTTTTTATGATACACAATGCTTGGGGTGGTGCAATGGGTGAAGCTGAAGATATGAGAAAGACTGCATCTATCTTAGAAAAGATTAGTGGTGAAATTGCTAATATTTATGAGAGAAAAACAAGATTGTCGTTAAATAGAATTGTTGAAATGATGGATAAAGAAACTTGGTTAAATGCTCAAGAAGCATATGAGTTAGGTTTTATTGATCTTATTTCTGATTCTATTAAAGTAGCAGCTAAGTATGATGTTTCTAAATTCAAAAACATTACTACTGAACAAATACATAATAAATTAAATATTAACGTAAATAACAAAAAAATGACTGAAGAGTTAAAAAATTGGTTCAACAACAAAGTTGATGAAATTGTAAATTCTGTAAAAGGAGCTGACAACAAATCAGAAGATGTTGTAACTGAGGTTAATGTTATGCTTTCAGATAATGAAGAAATATCAAACAAATTATCTTCTTTTGAAGCAAGTGTAACTGACTTAAATGGAAAAATTGTTTCTCTAGAAGAAGAATTAACTTCTACTAAAGGAGAAAACGAAACACTTTCTACTGAAATAGAAAGACTAAATGCTTTATTGAACAAAGCAGATGCTAAAGGTACTGAAGTAGTAACTGAAGGCGACCCTGCTGTAGTTGAAAATAAAACTGTTGATGCTAATGCAACTTTTTACAATGCAATGGCTGAAAGAGTTAGAGCAAAATTTAATAATTAATAATCTAAAATAAATAAAAAAATGGCAAACGTAGCTTTAAATAGTATAGCAGCAACTTATGGTGGTGCTAACTTAAACGAAATCTTTTATGAGCCAGTATTTAGAAGTGATGATTTAATGCGTAACTACAGAGTAATTCCTAATGTTAAGCACAAAATGAATGTTTACACTTCTGCTGCTCTAACTAAAATAGTAGAACCTTACCTAACTTGTTCTAATGCGAATGAAACTGGTGGTTTTAATATTGATGACAAAGTAATAACTGCAGGTAGATGTAGAGTTGCTTTATCTCAATGTACAGATGAGTTTTTTGGAACTTACATTGAAGAAATGTACAGAAATGGTGTAGATGTAATGAATGTAGAAGGAACACAATTAGCTGATGCAATTGTAAACAGAGCAGTTAAAGGTATTGCTTCTGATGTTGTAAGATTAGCTTGGGGTGGTGATGGTGCAACTGCAAGTTATGATGCATTTGATGGTTGGATGAAATTAATGGGTGCTGATGCAACTGTATTAGCAGCTCAATTACAATTTACAGGTGCTACTGATCCTGCATCTCCAAATCCAGATCAAGCAATCGGTCTTTTAAGAAAGGCATATGACCAAGCTCCTGCAGCTTTACAACAAGTTCCTGCATCTGATAAGAAGATGTTTGTAACTCCTGCATTATTCAATGCTTACTTAGCAAACTTAGAAGGTTCTTCTGCAGATTTAGCTATTGTAAACACAGTAGATGGTTACACTAGAGTGAGCTTTAGAGGTGTTCAAGTAATAGCAATGTATGAGTGGGATACTATCTTAACAGATTTAAACCCTACAATTTTTGTAGACCAAAGTGTTGCTGCAACTGGTAATGCTTCTCAAGGTGTATGTTACTGTGCAACAGAGAACTTAATTATAGGTTCTGATGTAACTGACCCAGAAGGTTCATTTAAAGTATTCTATGATGATTTAGAAGAAAAAATGTTCTTTAGAGGATACTTCAAGTTAGGAGTACAGTTCTTGTACCCTTCACTTGTTCAATGGGGAATTGTAACTGCTTAATAACAATAATGTAATATAGAGAGAGTGTAAAAGCTCTCTCTAATTTACTTTTTAATAACTTTTAATAAATAATAATAATATGGCTATAGATACAGGTTTAGGTGTTACTTGTGCAGATTTACAAGCAACAGGTGGTATTAAGCAAATTCTTCTAAGATCATGGGCTACTGGTGATGCAGTATCATATGGTGCTGCAGGTACTCATTCTATTGTAAGCATACTAGAAACTGCTGCAGATGCTAACTGGTTTGTGTATGAGTTTAAAAACGAAACTCCTGCATTAACTATAAATGCAACTAAAGAAAATGGTTCAACTGCATTTGAGTGTGGTTTATCTTTTATGTTACCAAAAATGGATGTTACAAAATTTAGTGAGTTACAAAACTTATTGGATACTTGCATGATGGGAATCGCTATTGACACTAATGACAAAGCATTTGTTATAGGTGTTAGTGAGAAATACGCTAATGAAGATGTGCCTTCAAAAAATCAAACATTCTTGAATTTAGCAAGTATGGAAGGTGGAACTGGAGCAGCTTATTCGGATGAGAATGGTATAACAGTTAGTTTAATGGCAAGACAATTTGAATTGCCTAGAGAGTATGCAGGTACAATTACTGTAGATACTTCTGCATTAACTGCAACTACTGGAGCTTAATACTAATTAGATAAATAATAGGTAGAAACTTAGGTTTTGTAAATCCTATTAATATCTTTTTTTTAATATGTGTGATTGCGACAAAAAAATTGTAGATTTATCACACTTAAAAATTTATACAATTATGGCAACATACAAAGCAAGACTATCTTCTGGTTCAACTTACAAAGGAGATTTTAAAATTACTTGGGCAAATGCTACACAAGAAGAATTGGCTTATGCTTATGAAGAAGTAGGTTTAAATAATTTAATAGAAAAAATAACAAAAACAAAAGATGAGTCAGAAAAAACAAGCAAGAAAAAGTCAAGTAAGAAAGCAGACTCAACAAAAGAGTAATACTTTTGAGTTTGGTGTTTTTGATTTAGCAGTACCACAAAACGTAGAAGAACCACAAGATATATCAAAGGTACTTACTAAGTACATCCCTTTTGGTAACAACAATTTATTTCCACAATATTTAGCAGAGCTAAAACGTAAGTCATCTACACACAGAAGTGTACTTGCACAAAAAACTGTATTTACAAGTGGTGCTAAGTTTGTTACAAGCAATCAAGAAATACAAGCATACATAAAAGATGTAAATGCTAACAAAGAAACTTTAAGACAAGTTTATAAGAAATTAGCTGATGACTATTACACTTTTGGAAATGCCTATGTAGAAGGCGTTTTATATGATGGTGGGGTAAACCTATACCATATAGATGCAACTACTGTTAGAATGGCTAAAAACAAGAAAGAAGTATATGTACACCCAGACTGGGCAAAGTACAATACAATGAAAGACAAAACACAGACTATACCTCTATATCCAAATGTAAAAGGTAAAAGATTTGTGATGCATTTTAAAGATTACGAACCAACATTTACTTACTATGGCTTACCTGACTATGTTGCTGCATTGGATCACATCGCAGTTGATTACGAAATCGGCAAGTGGAATCATACAAAATTCCAAAATGGTTTTCAGCCATCTGCAATCGTTGAAATCTCTGGTGATATGGGTGAAGCAGAAGCGAAAAAACTGGTTAAAGAAGCACAAAAAAAGTTTGTTGGAGAAGGAAACAATGGAAAAATAATGTTTATTGTAAAGAATGGAGATACTTCACCTGCGAATGTTTCTATTATAAAAGATGACCAAGATGGTAGTTGGTTAGATTTACAAAAGATTACTGACCAAAATATTATTACTGCACATAGATGGCAACCTGCACTTGCAGGTATTGTTAGTTCTGGTAAGATGAACAACACAGGTAGTGAGATTAGAATTGCATACGATATGGCAATGACAACTGTAATTAAAGATACTTCTGATTTAATTTTAGATGGTATAAAAGATATACTTAATAAAGAGATGGGTTTTATCACAGAAGAATTATTAATACAATACGAGCCACCAGTATCATTTGCTACACAGCTTGATCCTACTAAGATACTTACTATAAATGAGCAAAGAAAGATGTTAGATGAAGATTTCCCAATGCTAGAAGAGGGTAATATGTTCTTGACAGATAGAGAGCAAATTATTGTTACAAGAGATGATGACCAAGATGGTATTGGAGATAGTGAAAGCGAATTACAAGTAACTGAAGTAGAATCACAAAACGAAGAACAATAATATGGCAAACGTAAATCAATATATACCTTTAGTAAGTGCAGGAGAAGTTATCAGTAATAGCTTTACAAATGCTAATACAGACCCTGCTTTAATATCTAATAATACTATTCTGCTTACAGAACTAGCACATTTAAAACCTGCTTTAGGTAAAAAGTTTTACGAAGAGATAAAGACTCAGCATAACAATGGTACACTAACTACTGCTAATCAGACTTTAATGGATGATTTTCTTACAAGATGTCTTTGTTGGTTTGTAAGATTTGAAGTTATAAACGAGGTGCAAAGCAATAGTAGTAGTATGGGTATTGTACACAATGTAGATGAGTTTGCTACTATAGTAGACCCTTCAGAGCTTAATTCTTATAAGCAAGACACATATAGAAAGTCTGAGATATATTTAAAAGATATGTTAGATTACATGGAAGATTCTGACCAGAATGGTTTATATCCTACCTACGAATCAGATAGACCTGCAAGAGGTTATGCTTACAAGAATCATGGAATAATAATGTACGACAGTATTTACTCACGACCTAGAACCTATAACTATAATAGTTGGAAAGATTTCTGTCCATGTGATGACTGTTAAAAAATAAATATATGGCTGCTAACGAACACAAAAATTTAACAGATGTAAACAGACACAACCCAAAAGGTTTTGAGTCTGCTTTTAACGATACTTTATGTAGTAAGTCTACAGGTACTGGTGCAGGAAATACAGATGGTAGTTTAATCTGGACAAAGAAAAACCTAATAAAAACTGATACATTTGACATACAAGGTTATGCAACATTAGGCAATTCTAATTATCACTATGGTGCAAATATGACTGATGGTCAATCACCAAACGAATACAATCAAGACTATGGTGCAGGTACAATTGGACAAACAGGTTTAGATATAGGTGATTTTTTTAAAGTAAAATCATTTGTAATGCATAATGCTTGTAATTTAAATACAATATATATGTGGGGAAATGCTACTACAGCAGCAACAATAACAGTAGCTTTATGTAAGATGACATTTGTAGCAGGAAATACTGGTGCTATTGATCCAGTACTATTAAATGAATTAACAATAACAGGACAATCAAGTAACGATAATTTACAAACAACTAGAAATTTAACTCCAGAAACAAGTTTAGCAGCAGGAGATGTATTATTTGCAATGGTAAAAGCATCAATAGCAGCAACAACATATTTTAAGTTAGGCATACAAGTTGGCTATGACAATTAATAAACAAAATAAAATGAAAGATACAATTGAAGATACGATACAGGTGGGAATGGCAAATGCAGGAGCAATAGGAATATCTTTAGCACAAGTAAACGAGGTACTCACAACAGTATCTTTAATTATTGCAATAGGATTCTCAATTTATAAATTTACAAAAACAAACAAATAATATGGCAAGTACAGTAACAGCAGCAAATTTAACAGTAACTATAGTAGAATCATACACTTTGAATGGCGTGGCATATGGTAATACTGTAGAGAAAACATTTACTTCTAAAGGACAAGTAGATCAAAGAATAATGAATATAGCTACTACAGAAAAGACTTTGTTTAATTGGGGTGCAGCAGATGATGCAGGTACAGGAGTTGCTTCAGATTATGCTTACTTCAGAGTTACTAATTTAGATGATACTAACTTTATTACATTAAGAGTTTATAATGGAGATGATAGTTTTTGGTTAAAATTAGCTGCAGGAGAAACTTTACTTCTTATGAATAATGAAATGGATGCTATAGGAGATAGCACAACTTTTGGTAATTTTGAAGACATAACTTTAGTTGCAGCAAAAGCAGATACAGCAGCTTGTGATGTAGAATTTATTGCAGTAACAGCTTAGTATGGCTAAAATAGTTTTTACTTTTAGAAAGACTAAGACAAAGAAACGTAAAGGCATACATTCTAAAAATTCTAGTAAAAGTCAGAATGGTTATAAGAAACCAAAAAGAGGACAAGGTAAATAATGACATTTAGCTACTTTAAAAAAAGTGAGTTTACTTGTAAGTGTGGTTGTAAGACTAACATGATGGACTTAGATTTTATAGAAGATTTAGATAGAGCTAGGTCTTATAGTAATATTAGCTATAAAATAACATCAGGGTACAGGTGTCCAAATCATCCCCTGTCAATAAAAAATCCTTCCAGTTCACATATAAAAGGTATTGCTTGTGATATAGAATGTAAAGATAGTTATCAGAGAGCATTAATTTTAGGTGGACTAGCAGAAGCAGGATTTGTAAGAATTGGTTTGAGTAAAGAAGGTGGATTTATCCATGTAGATTCAGATCAAGATAAGGTTCAGCCAGTTATCTGGTTGTATTAATTAATAATTAAAATAAATAAAATATGGAAATGTTAAAAAAAATGTTTGACTCAAAAAAGTTTTGGTATGCAGTATCTGCAGTATTTGTTCCATTTGCAGCAGCAAAGCTAGGTCTATCAGAAGCAGAAGTAGAGAAAGTTTACTATGCGATACTTACATTAATTCTAGGTCAGGGAATTGCTGACATTAAAAAATAATGAGTAAGATAGTAGATATGATTACTGGTAGCTTATTAAAACAAGCTATTAACCCTATTACTGAATTGGTTAAATCAGTTTTAGAGTTGTTTAAAGACACTAAGGGTAAGTATTCTTCTAAGAGAACAATAAGTGGTGTGTTAGTTATAGCTGCTAGTGCAGATATATCGTTAAATGGTATTACACTTATGAATTTGGGTTTAAGTTTTTTAGCAGTCTTACCATTACTGTTTTCAGTATTTGAAAAAAATTGTGAAAAGTGTAATTGTAATTTAAAAAATTAGTTACATTTGTGCTTCTATCAACCTTTCTGGTTGGATAATTGTTTTTAGTTTCAAGAGTGGGGTGTTAATAACATCCCATTTTTGTTTTAGAAGCACCTAATAATTTGCTTACATTTAGCAAAACTAAAAATCAAAAACATGACAAAATTAAAAGGTAAAAGATTAAGACTTTCTGCTGAAGAAGTAGAATTAATAAATGAATCTAGGGGTATAGATGTAGAAAACATCAATGGCAATACAGCTTTAGAGCTACATTTAAAAGAACGAGGTATTAATAAAGAAGATGTTGTTAGTGTCAAGCATTGGCAAAACATGGGTGGGGAACTAAGATTCTCTATAGTTACAAAACAAGAGTATGGTTTAGATGAAGAACAAATATTAGATAAGATAAAAAGTGTAATAGAAGATTACTCACCAACATACAAAAAAATAGATAGAGATTTTAATAATGATCACTTGCTTGTTATCAATCCTGCCGACATACACATTGGTAAATATGCTAAAGAATTAGAAACAGGTAATGGATATGACTGTGAAACTGCTGTAGAGAGGGTTTTAGAGGGCATACAGGGACTTTTAGAGAAGTCAGCAGGTTTTGGTATAGAAAAGGTATTATTTTGCATAGGAAACGATATTTTGCATATAGATAATGTATACAACCAAACGACAGCAGGTACAAGACAAGATGTAGATGGTAAGTGGTGGGAGCATTTTGAGGTTGCTCTTATGTTGTATGTAAAATGCATAGAGATGTTAAGACATATTGCACCAGTAGATGTTTTACATAGTATGAGTAATCACGATTATCAGTCAGGTTTTCACTTAGCTCATGCATTAAAAAGTTGGTTTAGAAAAGATGATGATATAGATTTTGACATTAGTGTAGCACACAGAAAATACTACCAGTATGGTAGTAATCTAATTGGTTTAGAGCATGGTGATGGTGCTAAGATGGTTAATCTACCTCTGCTTATGGCACAAGAAAGACCTAAGATGTGGGCAGACACTACACATAGGTATTTTTACTTACATCATTTGCATCACAAGGTTAAGCACAAGTGGTTAGATGCTAAAGATTATGTTGGTGTTACTGTAGAATATCTCAGAAGTCCATCAGGCACAGACAGTTGGCATAGTCGTAAAGGTTTTACTGGTGTACCTAAAGCTGTAGAGGGGTTTTTACATGAGAAAACATCTGGTCAAGTAGCAAGAATCACACATTATTTTTAAAATATTGTTAAAAAAGTTTGGTAGTCTAATTCAATTTTATAATTTTGCTTATTATTAACTAAAAATAAATATAATGAGTAGAAATAAAAAAAACGATTTACAAAATCAAGAACCACAAATTAAAGAAACTAGAAAGGAAGCACTAACAAGACTATTTTTAGAAAATGGTTTAGTAAAAGAAGATGTGCATAAAGACCCAAGAGGTTTTGTTATTATAACAAGATCAGGCATAGATAAAATTGTAAGCAAACAAGGTATTACTGTTGCATACGAACCTTTATTGTTAGAATTAAAAAAGGACAATATTAATGTTGTTATTAGAGCTGCTGCATCAATGCAGAGCAAAAATAATAAACCAATTAACATGATGTCTTTTGGTGAAGCATCTGATAATAATTTAATGGGTGGTGCAAAAAAGTTTCCAGTTGCTATGGCAGAGAAAAGAGCTATGAGTCGTGTTGTACTTAAGATAGCAGGGTTTTATGAGCAAGGGGTCTTTGGTCAAGATGAGATGGTAGATTAGTGAACGATGATTGGTTAGATGAGGTTCTTGATGGTAAGCCATCTGAGATAACATTATTTCAAATGGCTACCATTGAAACCAGATTACATAGGTCTGCAATACCCTTAGAAGAACAGTCTTATATTATAAATAATTTAGCAAACTTTACAGAACAAGAAGCTGATGATATTATTTTAGATATATTACAAAACCAAGTACCATCAGACCCCAAAGACCAATACAAATTAATGGCTAGAAACGGAATGTTTGATGACAAAGAAATATAAATTTACACATATTAGGGAAGCTCACAATGAGTTTGAAGCATTTTTAAGAATTAAAGGAATGTCTACAAGACAGTTTTCTTTTTTACTAGATGTGAGTGAGGTAACTGCCAGAAGATATATACTTGACACAACATTGCTTAGATACTATCACATGAATATTATTGCTACACACTTTAATATGAGTGTAAAAGATGTAATAGATATAATAGAATACGATTTAAAATAATAAATATGAACGAAGAAAACAAAACAAAATTAAAATTTAGTCATTACTTTCATGAAGTAATAATTAAAGAATTAGTAAAGAAATTTAATGTTGCCGAAGATGAAATATTTTTAGGATCAAGAAGGAAAAACTTTATACAAGCTAAACGTATGTATATTTTTGTTCTTAAAACAATATTTGATTTAACACTACATGAGATTGGAGATATAACAAATCTGCATCATGCATCTGTACTGTATCACTACAGACAGGTAGAATTTTACCAAAAAATCTATGTGCTTGACTCTGAACTGTATAAGAAAATTTTAAGTAGAATAGAAAGTGTAACCTTAGATGAAAAGATTGATGCTCTGGAAAAACAAAACAGAGTAAACAATTTAGAATTAACCAAATTATATAACCTAAAAAAACGTAGAAATGACAAAAGAGAAAAATTATTTGCCTAGTAGTATTAAAGAAATTAAAACTAAATATGGCTCTATGCTTGTAGCTAACTTTAAAATGGATGAGCTAAAAGCAATAGAAAACAAAGGGTGGTGTTCACTTGTAATATGTGAGAGAAAAGAACCATCTGAGAAGGGTGCTACTCACTATGCATATGAGAATACATATGAGCCACCTAAACAAGAAACAGTAGACAATACTGAAACTAAAGATGACTTACCATTTTAAATAATATAGAGAGGGAAGGTTGGCAATTTTGCCTTAAATGATATTAAATGTTTTTGCCTTCTCTCTCTTTTTTTAAACTATGAAACAGAAACCAACATACTATGCTATTATATCTGCTGAGGTTAGATATGATAAAAATTTATCAGCTAATGCGAAACTGCTGTATGGTGAGATAACTTGTCTTACTAATGAGAATGGTTTTTGCTTTGCAACTAATAAGTATTTTGCTGATCTATATGACAAGAGTAAAGTAACTATTTCTAAGTGGATAAGCGAATTAGTCGCAAGTGGTTATCTATCAACCAGTTACACATATAAGGAGGGTAGTAAAGAAATTGATAAGAGGTATATAAGTATTCTTAAAGGGGGTATTAAAGAAAACTTAAAGGGGGGTATTAAAGAAAACTTTAAGGATAATAATACAAGTATTAATAATACAAGTATAATAAAAGAAAAAATAATAAAAAGAAAAAATTTTATTGTACCTAAAGTTATTGAGATAAAAGATTATTGTCTTTTAAGGGATAATGGAATTAATGCAGAACAGTTCTATGATTTTTATCAGAGCAAAGGTTGGATGGTTGGTAAGACAAAGATGAAAGACTGGAAAGCTGCAATAAGAAATTGGGAGAGAAACAGAAAAAAAACTGATAAGGGTATGAGTAAAATTCATTCACACTTACAAAAAAATATGAATGTTAAACAAAAACTAAAAGCAAAATATGAATAATATAAATCAAAATTTTATTAATGGAACAATAAAAACTTTGCCAAAAAAATGGACAGAAGAAGATATTGATTTATTAAAAAAATATAAAAACAATAAATTAAGTAATAAATTAATAGCAGATAAGCTAGACAGAAGTGAAACATCAATAAATATAAAATATAAAAGATTAAAAAAAACAAATAACACATATAACGAAAAACACATAAAGCAAAAATATTTGTTAAATGATCTTTTTTTACAAAAAATAAAACCAAAAAATATTTTAGATGTTTATGCAGGTAATTCTTTTTATAAAAAAAACAAATTATGTAAAGATGTAATAATAATTGATAACGATATTAAAACTAAATGTGATTATAATTTAAAAGCAGAAGATTTTTTATATAAATTTAAAAACAAAAAATTTGATTTAGTAGACTTAGACCCTTATGGTAGTGCTTTTGAATGTTTTGATTATGCTTTAAAAATTGCACAAAAAGGTATTATAATTACATTTGGTGAGTTTGGTCATTTAAGATGGAACAGAATAGATTTTGTTGAACATAGATATAATATAAAAACAAAACTTGATTTTATACCAGATAAATTTATAAGCTATATAGAAAAAAGAGCATTAATTTATAATAAAGAAATAAAACCAGAAATTATAGGACAGTTTAAAAACATTTTAAGAGTATATTTTGTTATAAAAAACAAAAAAAAATCATTATCTGGAAAAAAATATTTTAAAAACTAATAAATATGAAACTAATTAAAACAATGAATAGAGGTGAATTGGTTATAGGATCAATTGATATATTAAGTAAAACCTACATAGAGTTAGGACAGCATAACGTAGAAGAAGAAACATTAGAAGTATTGGCTGAAAGTTTAGCTGATGATTTACTAAGAGTATACAAAAACTTTTATTTTGATGATGCTAAAAATGCTTTTAGTTTAGGTGTGAGAGGACAACACAATGGCGATTTTATACATCTTAATGTACCAACATACATGAAGTGGTTAAGAAAGCATAAGGAGTTAATATGGGATGCTAGAGCAAAGGTAGATCAAGGAGCAGACCCAAGAAGTGTTTTACATTACAGACCAGAACCAAAACAAATAACAAATGGATAGAGAAGAATTACAATTAGAATTACAAGACAATCAATGTTTATTAGCAGATGGTTTTGAAACTGCTCTTATAGGAATTACTGATGGCATAAACCCAGTAGCAATATACGATACATTTTTGTGCATAAAAATTTTAATGCAAGAAGGTATGTCTGAAATAGATGCTATAGAGCATTTTTATTACAATGTGGCAGGTAGTTATGTTGGAGAGAAAACACCAGTCTTTATAAAACAATTAACAAATAATTCTTAATAACTATATTTTGTAAAAAATTAAGTTTAAAAAAAAATATTATGTTTGTAACATGATTTATTTTTTAATAGGAGTTTTTATTTGTGGTGTAGTCAAGATTTATATTGACAACAAACTATCTCAATATGAGAACGAGGAATTACTAAAAAATTTAAACAAAAAACAAAAAAACAATGACAGAAAAAAGTAAATATTATTATGAGTGGGATAGAAACTCAACATCAACAACAGTAAACCCTAAAATGAAAATGAGTAAGGAAGAATTAGGTTTAGAAAAAGAACACATAACAAGAACTGGTGGGTTATTTCCTACTGGTACTAGATCAATGGATGCTAAGTCTGACAACAGAGTACCTGACTACTACAAAGGTAAGAATGGTTATGAAGCTAGAATGGTTTGTGATAATTTTGACTTACCATACCACCTTGCTACTGCAACAACTTACATCTTACGAAGTTATCACAAGCATGATACTCCAGTAGATTGTTTGCAGAAAGCTATAGCTCATTTACAATTTGAGTTAGAAAAAATTAATCGTAATGCAAAAGCCAATCTTTAGAGTATTTGTTAAATACAATATTAGGAATAAAGGTAAAGCTAATAGAGGTAAGAATGGTGTTATAGATACATTTGCATTAACAGACAATATAAAAACGATAGAGAAAGATGAAGAGATACGCAATCGCATCTGCTATCTAAACAAAAAAAAATTAGATAAAGTAGTAATAACAATAACAGATGTTGAGGTAGAAGATCAGTATGGGTTCACAACAGATAGATTTTAATTATGCCTAAAATAAGAAAAATAAGAACATCAGATAGAAAGGATAACAGAGGTGGTGGTTATTCTAAAAGAAAGTTTACCTTCCAAGAAGCAGAGGGGATAAGGGGGGAGTACGATAGGGGGGGTATATCAGTTTCAGCACTTGCTCGTAAATATGAAGTATCACAACCCCTCATGTACCAACTAATCAAAGGTACAACCTACAATGAATAAAGAAGCAACAGTACAGTCTGCATTTTGTACTTATATACAACTTCAATACCCTACTCTTAGATACTGTGCCAGTTTAGGTGGTATTAGAACATCTATGAAACAAGCTATACTTGCTAAAAAGACTGGCTATGTCAAGGGTTTTCCTGATATGCAGATACTAAAAACTAACTCACATTATTCAGGACTATTTATAGAAGTCAAAGCAGATAAGAAATGCTACCCATCTAAACATCAGAAGGAATGGATAGAAGATCTAAACAACGAAGGGTACTATGCTGTTGTTTGCAAAGGTCTTGATGATTGCATTGAAACTTTAGAATGGTACATGAAACTGCTGTGAAACTGCTGTGAAACTGCTAGGTATTTTGCATAGGGCATTTTGACCCCAATTTTCCTAAATCACTTATTATCATACACTTATATTTTCTGACATATTGTCTTATTAACATTTTTATAAACATTATGTTGATTATTAAATATTTTTTTATATATTTGTCAAAAAAA
>JAAHTH010000865.1_pt1 | contig 28053 bp, 14 predicted proteins | sample 6116091 | NCBI WGS metagenome assembly JAAHTH01 (sample SAMN13939990, study PRJNA603662) | sponge metagenome | isolation source: marine sponge | host: Mycale hentscheli | place: New Zealand | collected 2006
TTATGACTTCTACAAAACTGACTGGAAATATCTAAATGATGCTTCTACAAGAGGTATGGTTGACAACATCAAAGGTGTTTTAATACCTGCAGGTACATCAACTGTGTATGATCAAATGTTAGGATCAAATATAAGAAGACCTTTCTTACACGTAAGATATAGAGCTTCTGAAACAGATGACAGAAGAATGAAATCATGGATTACTGGTTCTGTAGGTGGTGCTTATACATCATCTTTAGATGCTATGGAAGTTCATTATCTTTCTGAAAGATGTCTTTGTGTACAAGCTGCTAATAACTTCGTATTGTTCGTAGCGTAATTTATTAACCTTTTAAAACTTATAAATTATGGGATCAATAAGAGTAAATTTAACAAATGGATCATCTAAGTATTTAAACTTAGATAATTCAAATACAGCGTATGTAGAGGACGCGAGCAGAGAATTAACACAACTTAACGTTGATGGACAAACGTATCAAATTACACGTTTTGAAACACCAGATAAAGTAGTTTGGGAATTATCAATGGAGGTAGCTTATACAGCTATTTCAGCAACCCCTATTGATTTTGGATATCCAATACTAGCAAGTAATCTAGATCCAAAAGCGTATATTAAGTATGATGTCAATAAATTTGGCAATAGTACATTAGCATCAGCTTTAAATGCAGATGCTGGTAATATAGATTCTGTTTGGAGTGAGAGAACAGCTATTTCTCCATTGGTAACTTCACAGCAAGCGGGTGAGGATTTGATAAACGAAATGCAAGCGGAGTTTAAAGATGCTGAGGCTGAATCGGCAAATATACTTGCAAACTGTTTAGCAGAAACGACCGGGGGTAGTACTTTCACTGATGCAGGTTGTGTAGTAGAGCCTATTAACGGTGGTGTAAATGAAGCTGGATGCCAAGAATGTTCAAGTTCTTTTTTATCAACGAGGGCAAGAATTGTTGCTGCGAGGGCTGGTGAAATTGAATGGAAACATCAATATCTTTTTGTCGACTTAAAGACAGGTCCACAATAGATCAATAACACATAAATAATCCCCCTTGTTTTAATAAAGGGGGATTTAATAAATATAAAATGGGAATAATAAAAGTAAAACAAGCGCGAAATTATGATTATGGCCCTGTAAATGCGGCTGAGAATTATTTAGGAAAAAACACTACTAAAATTTATAGTTTGCCTAAGGTTTACCAATGGAAATTAGTTGACCAAGCTGGTTATGATTACTCCAGTGGGTTTGCAGTTTATGGAGAAACGATTAATGATAGCAATCCATTTGTTGGTTTTTCAGTATGCTTTTTGTTAAATCAAACAACTGGGATTTTTCCTCTTGCAGAAAAGGTGTTTGATATTCAAGAATCAAATGGTGAAATTACGCAAAGAATGAGAGAAACTCTTGCAGAGTCGATCTTCTCAGAACAAAACGATAAAAGACTTACACCACAAGTATTTTTGGACGCAGCGAAAAACATGTTAGCTAAAATGAATGAAGTAAACGAAAGTGGATCTGATTTAGATTTTAACTATCAATTTAACTTAAGCAGTGTTCCAGGATTGGAAAACTCTAAAATTGAAAATTTGTTAGGGCTTCCTCCAGGAGTGCCATACTACCCTAGTAAAAAGTTTCCTACTGGTTCTGGTAGAGGAACAGCCACACAAGAGGATTTACCTGGTTATTTTGGTAGTGACCTTGTTTGGTCTCATGGTTCTGGTTTGAGCTTTTTTGATTCTAGTATTAGTTTCGCTGGGACTGAACAAGAAATATCAGAAGAACTTGCTAATAATGTAGGCGATTGTCGGGAAGAACAAAGTCAACAAATTGACGAATTGCGAGAAAAAATAGCCGAAGGCTAATAAGATAAAAACAAAAAATTATATTATATTATATCATGAAAAAAGAAGAAAAATGGGAGATAAAAGATAGAAATTATTATTTAGTTAATGATATGTCTCCAATAACTTACACTCTAGCATCAAAACATACTAGAAGATTTCCTTTATTACATTTTGATGAAAAGGAAGGTTATAATAGAGAAATAAGATATGCTACTAATCAAAAGTCAGTATTTGTAGATGAGCAAGATGGAATGTCAACATTAGAACACATAGTGTTTGAAAATGGCACATTACATGTTCCTAAAGAACAACAAGCTTTACAAAAATTATTATCTTTATATCACCCTCATAAAAACAAAAAGTATAAAGAATTAGATGTAGTTAAAGACGCTACTGATGACTTAGATGATTTAGATGCTGAGTTTGAAGCTTTGTCAACAGCTAGAAATATAGAGTTAGATCACGCTGAAGCGATACTAAGAGTAGAAATGGGTTCTAATGTTAATAAGATGAGTTCTAAGGAACTTAAAAGAGACATATTGCTTTTTGCTAAAAGAAATCCTTATCTATTTTTAGAACTAGCTAATGATGAAAATGTAGAATTAAGAAATACAGCTATAAAAGCCGTTGAAGCTAATGTGATAAATTTATCTCAAGATCAAAGAACTTTTTCTTGGTCAGGTAATGGTAAAAAATTAGTCAATGTTCCTTTTGAAGAAAATCCATATTCAGCTTTTGCTGCGTATTTAAAAACTGATGAAGGAGTAGAGGTTTTTCAATCTATACAAAAAAAGTTAAATTAAAATTTAACGTGTAATAATAATAGTGAGGCGGCATAACGCCGCCTTTCTTTTTATAATAAAAATATTAAAATGGCTATAAACGTAAATGAAGTATATCAAACTGTTTTGCTAATACTAAATAAAGAGCAAAGAGGGTATATAACACCTAATGAATTCAATAAACTAGCCACTCAAGTACAGTCAGAAATATTTGAACAGTACTTTGAAGATCTTAATCAATATTTAAGACAACCAGGATATCAAGATGAATATGCTGATAGAGTTGACAATATAGAAGAAAAAATTTCTTTATTTAAAACATATGCAACTGTACCTTATTATTCTCAAGATCCTACAGGCCTAATAGATAATCCTTATTTCTATTTACCAGAAGACACACACAGAATAGGAACTTTAATGTACAAAGGAGAACAAGAAGTCCAAAGTACAGATAGGAGAGAATTCTTACATTTAAACATGTCTAAATTAACTAGGCCTACAACAAATTACCCTTTATATATACAGGAAGGAACAGTTACTCCAGAAGATCCTTTAAATCCAGGTACTTTTTTATGTAATGAATGTATTAGGGTATATGTTTATCCTTCATCCATTAAACGTGAAATAAACTTATCATATATAAAGAAACCACAAAACGTTGTATGGGGCTATGGCGTAGGACCAGTTGGTCAGTACATATGGGATGGTAGTCCAGGTTTTACTATAACACCTGTAATACCCAGTACAGGTTCTGTTAATTTTGAAATATCAGATCAAGATAAAATTGAAGTTATTATACGTATATTAATGTACGCTGGTGTAGTAATAAGAGATCCTCAAATAGTACAAGCAGCATCATCTCAAGCAGCGAGTATAGAACAAACTCAAAAAACTTAATATATGTCATTTTTAACTAACACTCCAAATGGTGGTTTAATAACAGAGACTAATCAACAATACTATAGAGGTACTCAAATGAATATTGTTAGTTACACTTCAGGTGTAATGGACAATATGGTTTATACTTTTGATGAGGTATTAACTATGGGTAGTAACACCTCGTGGAATCCTAGTGACTATAATTATCACTTAAATAACTTCATAGTAGAAGTAAGCCCCGATGGGCTTTCTCCATATGTTTTATGGGACGGAACCGGAGGCGCTGGCTCTCCAGCTGGGCCTGCTGGAACAGGTGGTGGTTATAGCATATCTGAATTTTCAAACACTCAATCTTTTAGTGTTTTATCATTTGACAATCCTGACGCTGTACAAGATGGTTTTTACGTTAAAGTAACTTTAAAATCTCAACTAGTAGATGGTGCTCCTAATTATGGTGATTATCAATACATATCCATATTTGATTTAGTAAACAACTTTATGATTGGTTATGTAGGAGATGAAAAGCTTATATCAAAAGTAAAGAGAAGTGATGTTTTATTTTACGCTAAAAGAGGGTTACAAGAATTTTCATACGACACATTAAGATCAGTTCAGTCTCAAGAACTTACAATTCCACCTAGTTTATCTGTTATATTACCACAAGACTACGTTAATTACGTTAATTTATCTTGGATAGATAGTCAAGGTATAAAACATATTATATATCCTACAACTTTAACTAGTAATCCAACAGAGGCTCCACTTCAAGATAATAATATAACAAATAACCCTTTTGGTTTTAATTTCCCAAGTAGTGGTAATGGAATACCTATACAAGATAATTTTGGAGAGAACTTAGAAGGTACTTCTATGACAGAAGAAGCTTGGGGGAATATACCTCCATTTAATCAACCTACAACTCAAGTGTTGTTTAATGAAGGTATTGGAGATAGTATCTACGCTCGACGTGAAGTAGCTTTGTTAGGTCAGAGATATGGTTTAGAACCAGAAACTTCGCAATACAATGGATGGTTTACAGTTAACAAAAGAGAAGGTAAAATATCTTTTAGCAGTAACTTAAAAGAAAGATTAATATTATTTGAATACATATCTGATGGCTTAGCATATGAAGAGGATACTAAAATACCTAAGTTAGCCGAAGAAGCTTTATACATGCATATAGCATACAATATATTAGCTACAAGAAAGAATACTCCAGAATATGTAGTAGCTAGATATAAGAAGGATAAAAGAGCCGCTTTAAGAAATGCTAAGATTAGATTATCAGAAATTAAACCAAATGAATTTGTACAAATAATGAGAGGCAAATCTAAATGGATTAAACACTAAAATATGCCAGAAGCTAAGAATACGTTTATATCGTCCAAGATGAACAAAGACATGGACGGCAGAATACTCCCTAATGGTCAATATAGAGATGGACAAAATATACAAATAAGTAGATCAGAAGGAGATGACGAAGGAGCATTAGAAAACGTATTAGGTAATAATTTTTTAAATAACTTTGGTTTAACCGACGAGTCTTTAGAAATAATAGGCTACTTAACTGTTGACACATTAGATTCTATATTTTTATTTATTACTAATTATACAGACTCTTCTCCAAATACCTTAGATAACAGTGCTAGCGGTATAGCTGGAAGTCATTATATTGTTCAATACAATGTATTAACAAATGTTTTTAATATTCTTGTTCAAGGAAGTTTTTTAAATTTTTCTTTAACTCACCCTATAATAGGAGTGAATTTATTAGAAGATTTATTATTCTGGACAGATAATAGAAATCAACCAAGAAAAATAAACATAACTAAAGCTGTAGGTGATTATTACAACAGTGAAGATAAAATCTCTGTTTCCAAGTATTATCCATTTGAACCTATATCTTTATTAGAAGAAGATAGCGTTAATAACGGTAGATTTCAGTCTTCAATGAAAGATAAAGTAAGTGAATATCTACCTATTCATGCTGCTGCTAAAGTGATAGAAGTAGTTGGTAATGTGTTAACTATAAGTGGGATTTATACTAATATAAAACCAGGAGCTGTTGGCGACAGAATGACAGGGCAAGCAGTTGGAGCAGGTGTTACGGTAAACTCGATAGTTTTCACTGCTACCGATACAGAAATTACACTAAGTGGAGATGTTGGTGATGTGACTACTGATGACATAGTATATTTTCAAAGAAAAAATCCTTTCTTTAATAATAATTGGACGGGTGACAAAAATTTTTTAAAAGATAAATTTGCTAGATTTAGTTATAGGTTTAAATATATTGATGGAGAATATTCACTGTCAGCTCCATTTACACAAATAGCTTTTGTTCCAGAGCAGGATGGCTACTTTATAGGTAAAAACGCTATGGTATCTAATTCAGACCCGGTTGGTGAAGGTGGATTAGTAGGTGATGAAGGTAATACTATAAATTCTACTGTTGTTAGTTTTATGCAAAATAAAATAAACGATATAGGTTTATATATACCAGCACCTACAATTGGAAATAGTTTAAACAAAACAACATGGGATAAAGTAAATGAAGAATTACATGTACTTGAAGTAGATATATTATATAAAGAGGCACAGTCCAATAAAACTACTGTAATAGACACTATTACGCCCCAGCAATTTTCTCAAACAATAGATAGTTATTACTATTATAATTATCAATCTAGAAAACCATGGAAAACATTACCGCCTTCTCAAACTACAAGAGTTAGTGAGTCTACGCCAATTAGAGCTTTTGCTCAAGAAGTTTCAGGTAATAGAGTTATGTATGCTAACTACATAGACAAACATACGTCTCCTATAAACTTAAACTATACTGTCAATATAAATCAAAAACCTGATTTACCAATTTCTCAAGCTTCGCCTGTTTTCAATAATAGAGATTATTATGTTAAAAAAGAGTATCAAAACCACACGTTAAAAGGTAATAGAACTTATCAAGCTGGTATAGTTTTGTATGATAGATATGGTAGACAGTCTAACGTTATATTATCAAGCGTTATAGATGTTAATATACCTGATTTTTCTGGTTCAACATTTTTCCATCCTTATAGAAAAAAAGAAGATTATATTCTATTGGACAAATACCCTACAGACGCTTTTGGAAATCCACCACTTTCACCGCCATTAGGCTCAATAACATGGCCAGGTGATCAAATAAATTTGATATTTTACAATTCAATACCTAAGTTAAAAACTGAAGATGGTTATCCTGGCATATACAGTGAAGCGGATGGTACTGTTGACTCTTTAATACTTATTAATGATACAATAACTCCAGTACCTGGGGTGTTCGAACCACCGTGTAGCTTTACTGATGTTCCTTTTGAAGGTAAAAGTTCTAATTTTTCAGGAACATGTAACGTGGAGTTCAATGCGGCTGGAGAAGTTGTTAGTATAATTGTGACTAGTAGCACTAATACCTGGACAAATAATCAAAGCTTTGTCTTGGATTTTTGTTCATTACCAATAACTTTTGGTTGTGACGTTTGTGCTGCTGGAGGTTTACTTGGTGGTCTAGTTCAAACAACCACATCAAATCCTTTAGGTTGGTATAGTTATAAAGTTGTAATAAAACAAACAGAACAAGAATACTATAACGTATATCTTCCTACTACTTTAGCTGGATATCCATGTGATGTTGATGGCATACCAGCGCAGGTTGGAGATCCTGACGCTACTCCAAATCCAACTTTATCTTCACCGCAAATTCCAAACTTTGTTTACCCAAAAGGACAATCCGGCATAACTTCTCATGTAGTGTTATATGGAGATAACATTAATAAAGTAGCTAGAGATTTACAAGAAGTAGGACCTACTCAAGAAAAGTATAGAAGTTCAGTTAATTTGTTTGGTAGAGTAAATAATCTTTTAAAAAACAATGGGCAAGCAAAACTTGCTGTAAGCAACGAAGGTTATGATCCAGGAGAAGATCCAGATATAGCTGTCCAAATAGCTACTATGGAGAATCTAGGTTTAGGCGATTTAAGAACATCTCCGTCGGTGCCTGTTATTCCTAATATATTTTATAAAGGAGAAACAAATCCTCAAATAGCACGTATAGAAACTAATAATCAATTTGGTGTTGCTTATAATAGTTGTACACCTAACCCTGCTTTCTCTGTACCCGTAACAGACGTTGACGATATAGTATCTCCTAATACAAATTCACAACCTTGGGGTACAACTCTTTCTATATATGAAACTGCTCCAGTAGAATCTGTTTTAGACATATTTTGGGAAACAACTACATCTGGTTTAATTAGTGACTTAAATTTTAAAGTAGAAAACATAGATAATACTATTCCAATAGGTATAACAGATCCTCAAATAAACTGGGAGGAAGAAGATAAATGGGGAGATCAAATATCTGGTACTTTTGAAGCAGCTGGAACAGGTGGACAAGGTTTAGGATCTAGTTGTTCTATAACTTTAAACTCTGTAGTAAGAGGAGATGGTACACCTGAGAATCAAATCATAATGGTAGAAACAGCTCTAGGTTCAGGTGAGTATTATTTAGAAATAAACCCAGCATTAGAAGCTGCATTTTCACCTCTATTTTTAGCTTATGAAAATGATTTAAAAAATCTATTTTATTTTAACTTTACAATAACTAGAGATAATGGCGTAGACCCAATAACATCAATAGATATACAGGTAGAAGGTAGTTTACAGAATTCTACTCCAGTTAGAAAAGACGATGTTATACCTACTGAAGTTCTTGTAGGTAATAACTGGGAGTTAAACGAACAAGGATATACAAATCAAACACTTCTACAAATAAAAGATAACATGAACGCTAGGTGGGACAATGTTGGTCTTCCTATAGAAGATCTTCCTAAGTCTACTATAATGTTTATGCCTGAATACGGAGGGTGGGTAAATGATGGAACATGGAGTGGTGCTAGTGCCAATCTATCCAGTTCTTTAGATTTTGATTGTCAAACAAAAAACTTACAATATAATCCAGCATCTACTAGAGTTGGGTATGGAAAGATATTTGCTGCTCAACCTCAATTAGCGTCTGGCACCTCAGGCGCATTAACTGGTTATACAAACGCTAAATGGAACGCTACGTTTGGTTATGAAACTGATCCATTATCCAACCTATTTATATTAGGTGTACCATATTTATCAACTAATGGTGTTATAGGACCGAACGAATTTTTTGGACCACCAACTGGTGAATATAATTCTTTAGTAGGTTTTGCTCCTAATCCATGGCCAATTTTTAATCCTGCAGAAGATTACCCTGACGGTAGAGATGCTAATATGAATATATGGGCTAATGCTCCTCTTAATGGAGGTATGGATTGTTGTGACGAGGTCGAGACAAGCTTGACTCAGTTGTTTGCTCCAGGATGGCAAAGGTTTGGAACTGGAATTCACGATGGTAAATTCGCAGCTTTCAACGGTGTTTATGGAAGTGAAGCAGGTACTAGTTTCCCACCTGGACTTAAAAGATCTGATGAAATTGTTTTTAGTATATCTAGAATGTATCAAGTGTCTACTTGGGTTAACATGCGTGGTATGAATCAAGCTAACTTTTTGTTTGAAGGTGGACCAGCTGACGAACAAAATGCAACGTGGGAGTATATATTTGGTTTAAATCCTTTTATTAACAATTATCAGTTATCAGCAGTTTTAGGAGGTGGAGATATTTATCCTAGAAATCAAAACGTTTCTACTATTATATCACCGCTTGCCTTTGCTTTTGGTCCTGACATACCTTCATGGGCTGCAGACAGTGGTGCTTTTCCCCTCCCTGGTGCTAGAGGTTCAACTTGGTGTACTCAATACCAACAAAATCCTCCTATTGATGGAAGTGAATGTTTACCATTATTTCAACTTCCAACTTCTCCTATATATTGGGATCATGAATCTGGAGGCAGACCCGGATCACAAGGGGCTTCTCAAGCAATATTTTCTCAAGGTGGAGAAAGTTATGTAGGTGAAAGATATAACAACGGAAGATGGTATTGGGCTGATTTAGAAGCTTTATCTCAACAAATTTTTGACAAATGGTCTGCGGAAAACGGATGGACAAGTTATAATCAAATGATGAGAGAGCTTTTTCCTATACAAAATGGTTCTAATACATTTTATTCAGCTTGGCAAGGTTTCTATAATGGACCATTAGAAGCGGGTGAATTAGCTAATCCAGCTGGAGGAAATAATCAACTTCCTGCGGATAAAGCTTTTTGGCAGAATAATATTTTAACTGATAAAGGCTTTACTGGTTATATTGGTTCTTTAGATCCTGCAACAGGTATAGGAAATGCTTTTAACAAAAGATTTAGATTTAACGCAAAAACTGAAGACAATTATTTGTTAGCTGCAAGCGGATATTCTCAACCATTAAGAGGTTGGATAGATGCTGGTGACACTTCAATACCTCCTCAAGCTTGGGATGTTTTTCAAAATGGTATTGGTGATTGGCTGCAAGGAAATGGAATGCCTGGTGGTAGGTATGTGGTAACACTGAGAGCTACAGATAGAAGTGTTAAAGCACCTGCAGGACAAGAAAACATACCAAATCCAGACGGATTATTTGTAGAATGGGATATACCAGTTATTGTTCCAGAGTCAAACATACCTGTAGGTAGAGGAATGGATTGTGATTTTGTTAATAGCGGAGGATATGCCCCAGGTTTCAGATGGCAAGGAGTTTATTTCTAATAAAATAATAATATAAAAACATGGCTTATCAATTTCCAGTAAAATATTTTAATTCTTTTTGGTTAAAAAAAGTAGTAGGATATGATGGCAGACTTGAAACTGCAGAAACTTACTTAGATTCTCAAGGAGGTCCTGGTACTTGGGATTACGAATCACAAGTTACCACTACAGCGCCGTATGGATCTTTAGTAGGAGATCCAGAATATTTAATACCTACATGGCCTGGACTTCCATGGGGTAGTCAGTTAGATGCGCCTGATCAAGCATTACCAGCTAACACAAATGGTTATCCTTGTTTTCCATGGGGTGGAGTAGATTGGCTTGGACAAACTGATCCAGCTGTGCTACCACAATGTGGAGGTAGCTTAATATATAGTGTTCTTGGAAGAGAAGATGGTAGAGATAGACAATGGTTTGTTGAAGAAGCTAGAATTAGAGGCGGTTTCAATAATACCTCTGTAGATTTTGGTGTTAAAGCATATTTAGTTGAAGATGAAAATTTACAAGAAAATAGATTTGCTTCTATTATATACTCAGGTATTTATAATTCTAGAACAGGTGTTAATGAGACCAATGTTTTTAATACTGCAGAACCTATAACAAAAAGTGTAGATCCAGAAAATGGAAGTATTCAAAAACTATATGCTTACAATACTAATTTAACTATATTTCAAGAAAACAAAATTAGTAAGGCGCTAATAGATAAAGACGCTATATACTCTGCAGAGGGAGCAGGAACACCTGTAAGCTCACTAAAGGTTGTTATTGGTCAAATAGTACCTTATAGTGGCGAATATGGTATAAGCACAAACCCAGAATCATGGGCTCAATACGGTTTTAGACAATACTTTGCTGATAGATTTAGAAACTCTATATTAAGATTGTCAAGAGATGGAATAACTGAAATATCATCATATGGCATGACAGATTATTTTAGAGATACATTAAGTACTATTACAACTAATAACAAGCAAGTACTTATTACTAGTTCTTTTTTCTCTGACATACCTCCAGACACTTATATAATAAATTTTGAAGTTACAAATAATCTACCTTGTAATTGTTTAGATATTCCTACTGGCGCACTGCTCGTTGTAAATGGTTTAACAGTTCCAGGTTTATTTGTTGTTGATGTTAGGGCTTCAGGAAGTCCAAATGCAAATTGTCTTGTTATAGTTTCAAAAGCATTTAAAGCTTCAGATTTTAAACTTACTGACTGGCCGGAAAATATATCATTTTTATACTTTGTAAAAGATAAGATAATAGGTGGTTTTGATACACATAATAAAAACTATGTTGTATCAATACAAAGTGAAGAACCATCTAACTGTGCACCTACTATTAAACCTAACTTACCTTATTCTACTTCAACACCTACATTAAACTTTGATGAAGCAATTAATGGATGGGTTAGTTTCTACACGTATACTCCTATACTACTAGACAGTATTAAAAGTAATTTTTATTCAAGTAATAGAAAAGATTTATACCAACATTACTCAAATAATGTAAAAAGAGGTGAATTCTATGGGATATATAAATCAGCTAGTATAGAGTTTATATTTAATCCTTCACCATCCACAGGTAAGAATTTTCAAACAATTGCTTATGAAGGAACTAATGGTTGGCAAGTTGATTATATATATTCTGATGCAACTGAGTTTAGGGAATTAGCAGGTAATTACATAAGCTCGTTAGATACTAGTGGTTTAATATACAGCTTACAACAAGGAGCATATACAGATCCAAATACTCAAACTATTAAACACTCTGGATTTTATTTAAAAGAAAACAAATATGTTACTAATTTGATAAATTCCACGCCGATACAACCTGAAGAAATATTTTTTGGAAATGATATGAGTGGTTTAAAAGGTTATTTTGTTACTGTTAAATTAAGCACTGATGACACTTTAGTATTATCTAATGGTGATACTTTAGAAGGAACAGATGTAGGTGGAATGAAAGAACTATACGCAGTTACAACTAAATGGGTTGTATCTTCACAATAAAATAAAATGAAATTAAATTTAAGAAGATTAGAAAAAGAAGATTTACAAATAATAAACACGTGGTGGGACGCTTGGCCAGAGTGGGAAAGACCTCCTGAAAATTTTTTGCCTGAAACTGCACTTGTTGTAGAGTCAGAAAATCAAATGATAACAGCTGCTTTTATATACTTAACTAACTCAAAAGTTGCTTTGTTAGAATGGTTTATCTCAGATCCTAATTATAGAGAGTCAAACAGACAGTTTGCTATAGAATTGCTAATAACAGGCGCAGAGGAAATGTTAAAAAACATGGATTATAAATACTTATTTAGTATAACCAGTCACGAAAAATTAATCAAGACACAGCAAAAATTAGGTTGGAGCAAAGATGAAAAACCTTCACACGAGTTAGTTAAAATAATAAATTAAGAATTATGGGTGTAATGACAACAATAGCGGTAGTTGGTGGTTTAGCACAAGCAGGCATGGGAGTATATAGTGCTATAGAAGCTAAAAAACAAGAAGACATAGCTAGAGAAGATAAAGAAAAAGAAGAAGCTAGAATGAGTGCATTGCGAGCTAATAGACAAGCAATAACAAACCCTATGGCTGGTTTAACTAACGAAGCTGAAAAGATTGGGGTTGCTACTCAAGCGGCTAGATTCCAAGCTGAAGAGGCAGATATGGCTTTGGCTAACACATTAGACCTTATGATGGCTAGCGGTGCTGGAGGAGCAGGAGCTACCGCTTTAGCACAAGCTGCATTAAGATCCAAACAAGGTATTTCAGCTGATATACAAAAGCAAGAACTAGCTAATAAACAAAATATCGCATCAACTCAAATGAAAATAAATGAGCAAAAAGCTCAAGGAGCTAAGTGGGCTTGGGAGGAACAAGAGCAAAGAGATATGATGGAATTAGATCGTACTCAAAACTTAATGGACAAATACGAAGCTCAAGAATTTGCTTATCAAGCTCAAAAAATGGAAGCTATAGGTAATGTAGCAGGTGCATTAGTTGATGGCGGTATGAATAGTGTAAGCGGCGGAATGACAGATGCTGCTATGAACGATCAATTTGGCGGATCTGGGTTTAAGAATTATGGACAAGCAATTTCATCAGGTTATTAAAATAAAAGTATAAGATTATGGGGTATGTAGATCCACAACAAAATATTAGAAGTTACGTTGACGTAATGAATAAAAAAACTAAGGAGATTGGAGATAACTTCAACCTGCAGTATAATCAAATGAATCAACAAATGCGATCTAATATAGCTAGAAACTCAGCTAAGATGCAACAAGAAAAACTAAAAAAAGAATTAGGATTAGAAGCTTATCTTGATTTAGTAGCAGCAGAAGGTAAAGAGGTAAAAGGTGGTTGGATAGACATGAATGACAATTTCTTAAGAAATACGCTGGGAGATCAGTATTTTGATTTGATTGGTTTAGATGATGTTGATAGTATTAAGAAAAGGAAAAATATTGAAAAGATACCTCATACACTTGCTCAACTTCAAGGTGTTTGGAGAAGTACAAGAGAAGATTTTGATAAAGCAATAAATATATCAGGAGGACATGCTGGAGGTTATAATCCTGCAACATCTCCTCAGACTGTTGGTTTTATTACAGATAATAACAAAATGCAATACCATATAAACGATGATGGCAATTTAGAGCTGAGTTATGAGTATGATGGTGAAAAATTTGAAAACATATCAGCTCAAGAACTTATTGAAAATGGCGTAGCAGGTGGAGTAGGTATACAAACATATGGTGATCCTTTTACACTTAGAACACAGATACATGATGATATTTGGAATGATCCAAGTAAAAACTTTTCAACAGCTTACTTAACTAAAACTCAAAATTCTCCGGCTGATATAAACAATAGTGAAACATGGCATCTCTTTGATGAAATTAATGGACAATTTAAAGATGCTATTAATAATGAAAATTTATATTTAGGTGGGTCATATAAAGATAAGCCAACAGTTTTAAATGATTCTAATTTAATGAGAGATTATTGGCCTGTTATTATTAATGACGCATATGACGAATATAATAAAGGTACTGGAGATCAATATAAAGACTTATTAGAAAAAATATTACCAGACTCAGTATTAGGACCTGACAAAATACTAGGAACTCCAGATGATGGAGAAATGCTTGAAATACCTCAACCAGGACAAGATAATATAATTGAAAAAAACGAAGCGTATAGTGATTGGATGAAGTTTTATACAGTGCAAGGAGAAGCTGGTGTTTGGGATTTAGGAAATCAATTCCAAAAAAACTTAGCTTTAAAATGGTTTGGGAGTGTAGATCCAGATAATAAGCATGTAAAAGAAAGTAGAAAAGTAACAGAAACTGAAGGAGCTAACACAGCGAAAAATCTTAGAAACAGACAGTTGCGTCAAAAAATAAATAGTGGTAATGCAACTGTTCAAGAGCAAAACCAACTAAGAGATGATATTAGAACTTGGTTACGTAATTCTCATGATTTACAAACTAGAAAATATGGTGACGTAACTAGATTATGGGGTGAGCACTCGGGACCAGCAACTAATGCTATGACTCAAGAAATGTCAAGGTGGTTAAACTCGCCAGATGGTTTAAAACAGTTTGGAGTAATACCACCAAAAAGCGGTCAGTTCCAAATAGGAAATAGAGGTCAAGTAACTATAATTTACCCTGGCGATACAGATGATAATGGTGATCCTAAAGTAGAAGCAACACAAATTGTTTTTAAACCTGGTGAGAAATTTGACACTAAACAAAATTATAATGCTATACTTAATTACAATACTAAGCAAGAAAGATCAGACGCTAATTATGTAGATAATCCCACCGATGATCCAGATGGATTATTCTAAAACTAATTAAATAAAAATATATGGTGCCACAAGTTACAGTTGAAGAGTTTTTAACTAGATATCGTAATAAACATAACGCTTATTATGATATTGCTGATGATGTTCTTATAGAAAAAGTATTGGAAAAATACCCAGTATATAAAGATAAACTTACAGATTACGCTTCTCCTGAAGTTAAAAAACTTGTTAAGGATAATAACCCTTGGTTAGATAACGTTAAACTTGAAAATCCATGGGGTAAATCTTTTGAAAATTCTTCTTTACTTCCTCAAAATTCAGGGATACAAAAATCCATGATGGCTGAAGACATGCGTGAAACCGTCAATGCAAAGATGGAAAGGCAAAGAGATGTAATAGCTGCTTTTAAATCATTAGATCCAGATTCTCAAATAATTTCAAACGTTGATGAACAAGGCGAGGGTTTAGACGACGGAGAGTTTGCTATAGACACTAGTGTTGGAAATAACAATTTAACAGACGGCCCAGAATTGTATATTAATGAGTATAGTTTAGATCCTGCTATTAGAAAAAGACAACTAGAAGATTTACAAAAAAGGTGGAGACTTGAACCTAAAAGAATAGAAGACCAAAGAATAAAGCAAACTAAACTAGCGTTAGCTGGTCAACCAGTAGATCAAGCTTTACAGTTAGAACAATACTCTAATTCTCAAGCCACAATGCTTGGTAACCAACTAGGTTCAGCAGATCTAGACCCTAATCTTCAGAACTTAAGCGTAGATGAACAGTCAGAAGAAATACAGCTTAGAAACCAAATGAATGTCGGATCATCTAGCAAAGAAGACGCTGGAGATTTAAGAAGAAATAACTTAATAGTAGACGAATTTGAAGCTCAATATGGACCAGGTGTATCAGATACTAAAACATTATTTGGTGGATTAAACTATAGAGAGACTGTTCAAAATCCTGAAGCGTTTTCTCAATGGCTATATGATGCTAAGTCAGGAAAAATACAAGCATTTGCATATGATAGAATACTAAAAGGTGGTCCAACCCCTGAAATGATTGTATATGCTAATAAAAAATATGGAGCTACTAGTAAAGAGGAAGTAGCTGAAAAAATATCTGAAGATCCTAATAGTCCTTGGGCTGATTATTTTTTTCCTATAGAAAGTTATGAATCTACACATAAAATGGGAGTAGACAATAGACCATTGTTAAAAAATGGTTTAGCAAATCCTAACTTTCAAAAAAATATATATTATTCAAATGCTCCAGCTAAAGGTATTCCGTGGAGTACTTGGAACACTTTAAGTAAAGAACAAAGAGCAGAAAGAATAAATAAGGGTGAAGGAAACATGACTCAAATAGAAGAAGTTAGAGATCCTTATAAAAATTTTTACGATACTTTCGATAATGAAGCTACAGATGAAGTTATTAGTGTTCTTAAATCTGGGCAACCTGCAAATGTAAATGAGTATGAGGCTTTAGCAAAATTCTTTACAAATAAAGTTGATAAAAAAGGAAATTCTTTAGCTTTTGTTGATTATGATAGAGGTAATTGGGAGACTTTTACAAATACTTTACATGCTCAAGCTTCAACGCTTATAGGTTCTAATAATTACAATAGAACTATTAGAGCTGAAAAACAGAGGGCTGAAAACAATTTAGAAGACTGGTGGGATTCTATAAAGAATAACGATACAGTCATTGAGTACATGTCTAGATTATCACAAGCAGGAGGGAAAAGCGAAAGAGAAAAACTAATAATTGAACAAGGTTTTGAAGAAGATCCATCTGAGCAAAGAGAAGTTTTGTATTCTCAAGAAGAACTAAACAGACCACTAAGCCCTAAAGAAGCAGAAGAGATTAGAGCAGCAGCAGAGCGAGGTGAAGATCCTATGAGATTTAAAGTTCCTAAAGATAATAAGAAATATCAAAAAGAAAAGTCTTCACAATTTATAGCTAATCAAGCTGATAAGTTAATGAGTGACTTAGATAAATTAGATGCAGAAGTTATTGACGAAGGTTTAAGCGACACGTGGGACTTTCAATACGACAACTTATTTAATGAGGCGGGAAATATAGATGCTTACGACAAAGCAGGTGTGGTGAAAGATGAAATACCTGAAGGTGCTTATACTGGTCCTGGCAGCGTATATAATCTTGGTTTAGATATTGTAGACAATGAAGGAATAACAGATTTAGAAGGCGCTAAAAATACAAGAGATCAGTACTATTATGAATTAAGAGATTTAGCTAGAATAATAAGTAATAAGGCTGGTGAAGTAGGAAGCGAACGTTATGAAGGAACTGTTGCTAACATTGTTGGAAAACTAGCAACTGAAATAAATGACTACAGAGGTTCTAAAGATACTTGGACAAACGATATAGAAAGATTAAACAATTTTGCTAATACTGGAGAGTTTGGAGATGATTTTAGATTACTTAGAAGTTCTCATCCGTTGGCAAAACAATTTAATGAAACACTTAGAAGGTTACAAGCTATACATGAAGTAGTTAGATTAAATAGAGATCCCTTTAGCACTGTAAGAGAATTTGATGAAAGAGGAAAAATTAGCGGGACTCTACAAAGTATAGGTTCTACATGGGACAAAATGTTCACCAAGTATGATATGTTTGATGCTATCGGTGGTGGAGCTGCTGAAATAGGTAATGATGAAAGAGCTCAAGAGATAAACAATTATTTATCTACTGCTAGATTTGATACACATGATGAACATATTAAAGAAAGGTTACATCAAGGATGGGATCAATGGACAGTAGAAACAGTGGCAGGACTAGCTCCTTTAGTTGCTGAGGTTATGTTAGTTGAAGTTGGTGGTGGTAATGCAGCTTTAGCTCACATTGCTAGTTGGGCTAATAAAGCAAAAACAGTTGGAAGAGGTTCTAAACTTTGGAACGGATTAGTTACATCTACATTTGGAGGTGCTAGAAATTGGCATACTACAGCAATGCACGGCACTAGATATTTAAAACCTAGCGGTGCAAGCGCAGTGGGCGAGTTGATTAAATTGGGAGCTGCTGATGAAATAGGTAACTTTACCTATGGCAGAGAAAAAATGGGATTAACTTTTGGTGCTAGCATGGGATACGGTATGTCTTTTGCAGAGAGTTTAATGCAGTCTAAGCTAGGTAGAAAAGTACCTTTTTTAGTTCCTATAATGCGAAGAGTGTCTGAAAGTAGAGCTGTACCTAGCAGATTTTTAGGATATCAAGGTCAAGCTGCTTTAGGTGCTGGTATAGGTTTTATGTCCATGCAAGTTGCTGAAGCTGGTCAAGGTTATGCTAACCAATTACTAGGTGATGGTGAATATGATTTAGCACATCAATTAGCTCAAATGAAAGACTTAGATTTTGTTTTAGGTCAATTTATGGCTTTAAGGTTATTAGGTATGAGACCTAACAAAGTGTATGATGGATTAAGCAAAGATATACACTACATGTTTAATGGGCCATATACGGAGTATAATGGTGCTAAAAAGTCTTTAGGTATAGTAAGTGATAAACCTATTGATGGGTTATATGAAACAAAGAGTGATAAATATGAAAGTGTTGATGATCTTTACAACGCTAAAGCAGATGAAGTTCTTAATGATTCTAAGTATAGTAAAGACTATGATAGCAATGGATATATAAAAGAAAATTCAGAGCTATATAACAAAATGAGTGAACTAGCTGAAGCAAAGTCTACTGTAGAACAACACGCAGACTTAATGCTAGCTAAAGATTTTGCTGCAAAAGATCAAGCTAAGAATGGATCTTTAAATAAATATAAAAACAATTTATACTTACTTAAAAAAGATTTAACAAATGGTGACATGCCTTCACCAGAATTAGCAGAATGGGTTGGTCAAGGAAATGTAACTCCAGAAGTGCTAGCTGAAACCTTAGGAGAATCTAAAAGTTTTGCTGAAAGATTTATAAATGAACAAGGGTTCGTTATGGAGTATGCTTCAAGAAGTGGAGTATATAGCAATAGTAAGTACAGAAATAAAGTTATTAAACAAGCTCAAGACTATATAGGTTTAAGGTTTCAAGAAGCTTCTTTAAAAAGATCTAAGGAAAATGCAAAAGAAGGCGGAGCTCTTATAGATAAACAACTAGAAGAAAATAAAAAAGCTCAAGATGAATTGTATTTTGGAGATAAAGATAAAGGCATATTAGGTTTAGATCCTTCATCTGAATATAGTTATTTTAATGAAACTCTTGGAGAAAGAACTGAAATGTTTGAAAAATCTAATGAAGCGACTAGACAAACATTAGAATATTACAAAGAAAAAGGTGGATCTCAAGGTGCTGAACTAGAGGTTTTAGGACCCGAAGAAATGAAAACAAAATTTCCTAACGAGTACAAAGCTGAAGCTGATGGGTTTTTTCACACAGAAAAAGACGGTAGTGTTAAATTAATAGTAAATAAAGAAATAGCTATTGAAAGAAATCCTGCAACTGCTAGTCATGAACTTTTTCACTGGACCGCTCAAGGCGCTTTTAAAAATGCAGAAGGTAAAGTAACTGCTGAAGGTAAAAAAATATTAGACACTTGGTTAAATACGTTAAGTAGTCAACAACTTAAAGCTATAAATACTAGAATAAATAAGCAGTATAAATATAAAAAAGGTAGAAAAGGTAGAGAGAAAGATGCTAATTTTTATGAGGAGCACGTGCCTATATTTATTGATGCTCTAAGTAAAGGCGAAGTTAATTTACCGCCTGATTTTGCTAAAACTAAAATAGGTGAAAAGCTACAAGAAATATTTGGCAATGAATTAAATATTGATTTATCCACTCCAGCTGGTATCACATTTATGGTTGGCGCTATCAACAAGCAAACTAGTCGTGGGAAAATAAATCCAACAATCAAGAAGTTTGTTGACGAAAAAGTAAAGAGTGAAGACGTTGTTGAAGAGACCGTTGAACCTGGTGAAGAAGTTGTTAAAGAACAAGTAGAAGTTGAAGAGCCAGCTACCGAAACAGTAGAAACAGAAACTGTAGAAGCGGAAACGGTAGAACCAACTGTAGAAAAAGTTACTAAAGGATTTGAAAGTAAAGAAGAGATAATAGAATCTTTAGGTATTACAGATAAAAAAGCTATTGATGAAATAAACAAAGCTGATGAAGAAGGTTTTGGCGTAGGGTATGAAGTTATAGATTTAAAAACTACAGGTGATACTAAAACAGCTACTATAGATGTTAAAGGTTTAACACTAGAAGTTCCTGTTAAATCAGATGTAGCATTTTCTAAAAGTGAACGTGTAGTTGATCCTGAAAAGAAAAAAATAATAAGCGAAATAACTGATTTAGTTAAGGACGGTAAAGAAAAAAATCAAGACAAAATAAAAGAGCTACAAGAAAAGCTTAAAAAGTTTGCTAAACCAGAGGTTAAAGTTAGAAATTTTGATGACTTAGCTAAGATAGACTACAGACAGTATGTAGTTAATGACGAGGATGGAAAAGTAGATTTAAAGAAATCCAAAGAAGCATGGGATAAAAGTCCTGAAAGAGAAAAAGTATTTGAGTTTGTGTATAATTCTCCTAAAATAAAAGCTAATATAGATTCTAAACTAAGTAAATCAATACAGGAGGGAGACAGATTAATAGCTCAAGAGCAAGCTTTTGAAAAACTAATTATTGAACTGGGTAGATTTAATCCAGGTGAAGTAGCTAAAAAAGGTTCTTCTACTATTTTAAGTTTCATTAATACTAAGCTAGGACAAAGATCAGGAGATGTTGGTAAGTCTACCATTAAAAAAGGAAAAACAGAATCGTTAGATAAACCTACGGGTTCTGATGAAGGTAGAGTTATGACTAAGGGTGATAACTTAGTTGCGGCAGAAACTGAAGCTATTGATCCTATAGATGTTAGTAGAGCTACAATGCGTAAGAATGAAGCGTTAAACTTAGACCCTGCCGAGACTAAAGTGTTTGAAAATACTACTAAAAAATTCATACAAGATAACGCTACTAAATTATTATCAGGTAAAAAAGAAGTGGATGGTGTTTTTGAATCTGGACTTACTAAAGCTATAGATAAAGAATTAGTTCCAATGATTGAAAAGAAAATGCCTAAAGGTTATAAACAACCTTACAGCGATTTCATACAATCTTTAGCACCTGAATTAAGAAAGTTATCTAGTACTAAAAGAGGTAAGGATAAAATAATCGAAGGAGATCCATATGTTTTTATAAACAGAGGTGGTGATCAATTTAGAGGTTTATTTTATGATGCAAGAGGATTTACAAAATCTGGAGATGTTAAAAGAGTTCAAATTGAAAAAGGAAAAGAAAATCCAGCATGGGATTGGAAGCAGCCTACAGACGCTGAAATTGTAGACTTTTTTGTAACTAATAAACCTGGCAAACCTAGAAACGCTAGTCTTAGAAAGCCATTAGCTAGAATTATAGCAAAAACTATAATTAAAGATTATACTAATAAAACTATAAGAGAAGCCTGGAAAGATAGAGTTGAAGGTAAGAAAGATAGTGATAATCCTTTTTCTAAATTAACTGATGAGCAACTAACAAAAACAGCTGTAGATTCCATGTTTGCTGATGTAGCTAATACTATATTACGACATGAAGATTTTATAGCATCGTCTAGTCAAAGTCCAAAGCAAAGGTTCAAAGATTTTGATAAGCAATTTGAAGGTATATTTAAAAGTTTAGAAGAAAAGTGGAGACCAACTAATGCTATGATGGACTTCATTAGTCCTAGCGCAGTTATAAATGACGCTGAAAAATTCATGAAAGAAAAACCAGCGGCATTTGCTAGCTGGCTTGATGCGCATAAGAAAGGTACTGCAGATGCGTGGCATAAAAATAACACCGAATATAATAAATATTTTGAAAGTGCTATTATTAGAGGTGAGTTAGAAAAAGCTTATCAAGCTAGAGAAGAAACTTACTCGTTTAAAAAAGGTATAGATAAGTTACCAGACACTGTTAAATGGAATGGTAAAAACTTAGATATATCAGGACTTAAAAAATTCTTATTATCTAAAGAAGGCGCTATGTATGGCTCTTCAAAGAAAAAAGGATCAAATAAAGTTAACTTCTTTAATGAAACTATATTAAAGAAATATACAGAAAATGCTATAAAGTTTGGTGAAAAACTACCAGATTGGTTAGGTGAAATGGCTAATAAAGAAGCTGTACTTCAGACATTAGGATTAGGTACTACTCCTACTGCTAAGTCTTCTTTAAGCGTTCAAGAATCAATAATAAGAATAGAAGAATCTACACAAAGACTTATTGATAGAAACAAAAAATTACGTGAGTCAAAGCCTAACGGCTGGGAAAAGACAGTAGAGGAAAACAATAAAAAAATAAAAGCATTAAGAGAGAAAGAGCCAACGCCAAAAGTAGGTTTACAATCTGGAAAAGAAATGTATAATATGCCATGGGTTAAAAACCAAGGCGAAAAAGCTATGTCTGCTTTAGGTAAAAACGAATCTAAAGCATTTGAGAAATTAAAAGAAAAATTAAAAGACTTTTATGGTGACTCTCAAATGAAAACTCAAATGAAAAAAGAGTTTAAAGATTTAACAGATGCTGAGATAGCTGAGTTTGTTTCTACTAAAATAAATGAGGGTAACAATGCTATTAGAAGAGAAGTATACGACGCTATACAGAAAGCAAAAGAGGAGTTTATAAAAGAAGCTAAAACAGAGGCAGAGGCATTAGACAGAATAGAGTATGTACTTCGTAAAGCAAAAGAAAATACAAATTTAGTAGATGGATTAGATAGACAATCAGTTCCTATAGAAGCGATATATTGGCCACAAGGTAAAAAATTAAATTTAGAAAACATAAAGTTAGAACATTTAAAAACATCTGTTCAGCAATCTATGCAGTCGGCTGATGCTATCGTAAAAGGCAAGTGGAGCACAGAAGGTAAAAACTCTATGAAAGATTATGTAGGTGTTTTATCTCCTAAAAGATTGTTAGATATTATAGATATGAGAGGTAAGACAACTAACACCTCTACAATATCTAGAATGGTTTTAGATTTGGCTGAATTAAAAAACTATAGAACAGTAGAAAGTGGATTTAAAGAAACTTACTATGATAAAATAATTAAAGAATCTTTTGGAGATATCAAGTTGACTCCAAGAGAAATGAAAATAATAAAAGGAGAAGCTTTAGCAAGTACTGTAGCTGAAGCTATTGCTTCTGGTAAAAAATCTGGAGAGGTTATAATTAAAAATGCTTTAAAACCAGAGAACGCTAAAGAGTTGAAAAAGGTTTATGAAGAAAACAAAGCTAATGGTGTTTTCTCAAGATCAGAAAAACCTAGTATATCTAATCAAGTAAGTGACATGGCTATAGCGGACTTGGCTCTAGAGTTAGGAAGAAAAAGAGATAAGCAAGTAAGGAAAGCTAGAATATTTGATTTTGACGACACTATAGCTAGAACTAATAGTAAGGTTTTTGCAACTAGAGATGGTAAAAGAAAAATTCTAAACGCAGAACAGTTTGCTAAAGAAGGTGAGATGCTAATGCAGGAAGGTTGGAAAATGGATTTTTCAGATTTTAATAGAGTTGTTGATGGCAAGAAAGGACCGTTGTTTGATGTGATGAAAAAGATGAAAGAAGCAGCAGGAGATAGAGATTTGTTTATACTTACTGCACGTGGTCAAGAATCTGCACCAGCTATACATAAGTTTTTAAACGAAATGGGTATTAAAATACCATTAGAAAACATAACTGGTTTAGGTAATTCTACAGGAGCTGCTAAAGGAGAGTGGGTATTAAAGAAAGCTTCTGAAGGTTACAACGATTTTTACTTTGCAGATGATGCTATTCAAAACGTTAAAGCTGTAAAAGAAGTTTTAGACCAAATTGATGTTAAGTCTAAGGTGCAACAAGCTATGAGTTCTTCTGCAGATTTAAGTAGAGAGTTTAATAAGTTGATAGAAGCTAGTGGCGGACCTGAGTGGTATAAAGAGTTTTCGCCAGCGAAAGGTGCTGTAATAGGTAGAAGCAAAGGTAAAGGTAAATTCTTTTTGCCAGCATCCGCTGAGGATTATTTAGGATTAGTATACACAACGTTAGGTAAAGGAAAAATAGGAGAAAACCAATTAAAATGGTATGAAAAAAATATAATTAATCCATACTCTAGAGGTACAAGAAGTTTAGCGACAGAAAGAGTGAACATGATGGCTGACTTTAAAGCTTTAAAGAAACAATTAGATGTACCTAAGGATTTAAGAAAAACAACTGAATCTGGTTTTACAAATGAACAAGCGGTAAGAGTTTATATGTTTGATAAATTTAGTAGTGGTGAAATACCTGGTTTATCAAAAGCTGATAAAGCTGAGATGTTAGATATTATTAATAGCGATGGAAAACTAAAAGCATTTGCAGATCAATTAGGTTCTATAATTAAAAATGGAGAGTACGCAAAACCTAAAGGTGAATGGTTGGCTGGTACTATTACAACTGACCTTATAGACATACTTAAAGCTCGTAGATCTGAATACCTAACAGAGTTTAATAACAATGTTGATGTAATATATAGTAAAGAAAATTTAAATAAGTTAGAAGCCACGTATGGTACTAGATATAGAGAAGCTTTAGAAAACTCTATTAAAAGAATGAAAAGTGGAAGTAATAGAACTTCTACAGGTAATAAACTTTCTGATAGATTATTAGATTATATAAACGGAGCACAAGGTACTATAATGTTCTTCAATATGAGATCTGCTTTATTACAAGGTATATCTTCTGTTAACTTCATTAACACTAAATTTAATAATCCTATAAAAGCAGGTAAAGCTTTCGCCAATATGCCTCAGTATTCTAAAGACTTTGTTAAGCTAATGAATTCAGAATATCTAGTAGATAGACGTAATGGTTTAAAACTAAACATATCGGAGTCAGAAATTGCTGATGCTGCTAATAGTAGCAGAAGTAAAGCAAAAGCAATAATTAATTATATACTAGAAAAAGGTTATACTCCAACTAAATTTATGGATAGCTTTGCTATAGCTTCTGGCGGTGCTACCTGGTATAGAAATAAAATAAAAGATCTTACTAAAAAAGGTATGGATATAAAAGAAGCTGAAAAAATTGCTTACGAAGAATTTATTAAAATATCTGAAAAGTCTCAACAGTCATCTGATCCTAGTAAAATCTCTGCTCAACAGTCTAGTGACGCAGGTAGAATATTCTTACAATTTGTAAACACTCCTATGCAGTATACTAGATTACAAAAAAGAGCAGCGCAAGATTTAATAAATGGTAGAGGCGATTGGAAAGAAAGTATAAGTAAAATATTGTATTATGGTGTCATGCAAAATTTATGGTTTAATGCTATGCAACAAGGTTTGTTTGCTTTAGGTTTTGGTGATGAAGAAATTGGAGAAAAAGAAGAAAAGAGAATATTTGATACAGCAAATGGTATGGCTGATAGTATGTTAAGAGGAACAGGATTTGCTGGAATGACAGTTAGCGTATTTAAAAATACTATAATAGATTTATATAGAAGATCTGGAAGAACTAGGCCTGAATATGCTGACGCATGGCAAACTTTATTACAATTTTCTCCAGCTATTAAAAGTAAATTTAGTAAATTAAAACAAGCTGGTTGGTATTTTGATAGTAAAAAAAGAAGACAAGAAATGATTGATAAAGGTTTTAGCTTAGACAATCCAGCTTATGAAGCAGCTGCTAAAGTTATATCAGCAACTACAAATGTTCCATTAGATAGATTATTTAACAAGTATCATAATCTAGAATATATGGTAGCTGATGACACTGAAACTTGGGCAAGAGTAGCAGCATTCTTTGGTTGGCCAGCGTGGCAATTGGAAGGAAGTGGATCCGCTGCCTCTTCTGAAGCTGAGATTAAAGCTAGTAACCCTATTAAATACGAATCATGGGAGCAAAAATCTATACTAAAACAATATGGATTAACTGATATTCAAATAAGAAAGAGATATTCAAATAAAGAAGAAAGAGCTAAAGCTATTTTAAGATTACAAAAAGAAAAAAACAAAACAATTACTCCAAAAGAGGAACATAAAAGTATATACTATAAACCTAGAAAATGAAAAATAACAAAGACACTGATAAATTAAAAAACTTTAGAACTAAAGTTGATAAGAACACTGACATGTTTGGTGTGCCTCAAGAAATACCTGTGGCTAGAGATGCTACATTCGTAAAATCTCCTATCTCAAAATACGACCAAACTGCTGTCGAAAATCCCATGACTAAAACTGAAAGAATGGGAGAGCAGGTATGGGATGGAATTAAATATGTAGGTAAAAAGACTTTAGAAGGTATGGCTAATGCTGTAGAAGGATTTTAAATAAAGGAACAAAAAAAACTGGGCACCATACCCAAAGTTCCTGTAACCAAAAAAGGGAGGCCGTAAGACCTCCCTTTTATTATTTTACCACCTTAGTGACTGTTCCATCATTCCACACATGAATCATAAATCCTTTTTTAGTGGAATCTATTTCATTGCCTTGTAAATTTATTGTTTTAATTATATGTTTTTTATCACCTTTGACTTCAATAGCTATAGGATAAAACGTTTTGCTTTCTCCATTGTGATCAGTTTGTTTTAATCTATAGTAACTTATTCCTTTAAATGGATTATCATCTACTAAAGAATATCTTAATTCCATATTAGTAGTTCCGCTTCCATTAATATTATCTACTAAACTCCATTCGCTTAAGTTTTTACTTTTTTCTATGGTGAAGTAATCGTTGTTGGTTTGTGATGCAACCGTCCATTCTAGTAATACTACAGGATCCATTTCTAATAAAACCTCTCCATCAAATGAAACTAATGTTATAGGTAAACCACTTGAAGCCTCAGTTATATCAACTCTGTCTAGTGAAACAATCCAGTCACCTGATCCCCAAGCAAAAACTATTTTTACCCAGACTTCGTCACCGCTCATTGTTGAATATGTTACATCCGCTATTTGACAAAAGCTAACAGCTGGAGTAATTGTTGATCTTATTGTCCATGAATCTGCTATAGAATTTTTTGTATATATTTTTAAACTTGGAAATTCTGGAGGACCTATAGGTATGTTACTATCATTATAGTCGTTTGCTTGATAAGTTATACTAATTGTAACATCACCGCCTAAAGTTTGTCCACAATGAGCAAGTGTTTCAAATTCAACATCTCCAGTATTACTCCAGACGTTTTCAGATGCCATATAATTACCAGTGCATTCATTATAGTATCCGGAATAAGATGAGTAACTTAAGTCACCATTCCAAATCCCGTTGCCTCTACTAAAATCTTCACTATAAGGGTTATCTATTAATTGTGAATAAAAACTTTGTGAAATTAAAAGTAATATTAGTATATGAATTAATTTTATTTTTTTCATTGATTTTTAATTTTAATAGTTATTCTATGTGGCGCTGTCTCGTCTCCACCAAAATATGGATAGAGTTGATATCGTCGATGTTTGTCAGGACAGTTTTTAGGTACATGCACATATGTTCCATCTACAGATAACTTGTAGTCCCAAGTTGATATAGTCATTTCATAGTAATGTTCTTTACATATACTAACTCTTTTAATGAGATCAAAGCTAAACTCACCATGTTCATGTTTAAACCAGTGTATTTCTAAACTATCATTTAGCCATCTCCAACCAAACCTCATAGAGTTATCTATATGATCTGTACCACAGTCACTCCATCCTATTAATTTATTTATATCGTATTGATTAAGGCTATCCACAGTTTTGTAGATAGCACTTGAATCAAATTCAATGTTCCAACCGAACACCGTATCCTTACTATAGTTCAAGGCATTTGTCGACCTATGTTTACCCTCTCGTATAGTAAATGTTTTATATTCATCCGTTATTTTACTGCAACTAAATAAAAATATTATGCAGATTTGTAAACATCTTCTGTACATACTCCTGGTTTAATAACTGTGCAACTATTAAGTAATTTCACAAGAACCACCAGCGCAAGCAAGCTCACCACTAAGATCAGTGTTGTCTTCAGTCTCGATAACAT
>JAAHTH010000870.1_pt1 | contig 27886 bp, 34 predicted proteins | sample 6116091 | NCBI WGS metagenome assembly JAAHTH01 (sample SAMN13939990, study PRJNA603662) | sponge metagenome | isolation source: marine sponge | host: Mycale hentscheli | place: New Zealand | collected 2006
GATTGAATGACAGTTGTAACCACTTTCGCTTTCTTTACGACTAACACATGCTCTAAGTGCCGTAGGAGCCAGCTAAGCCTAAATCTGGATTTACCAGTGGGTCGAACCCATCAAAATTGCGAACCCCAGTCACAATAAAGTTCATGGCTGTAAGTGCTTGATATACAAAGGGAATCTCGCTTTTACGAAAAAGCTCAATGGAATCAACTACTTAAGAGTGAATCTCGTTTGTCAATAGCTAGCGCTCAAATAGTGGCTCGTCTGAAAGACGAATGAATTCAACCACTTAGGTCAAAGTCTTCTTTCTATATACGGCTAATTCAAGTCTCAGAGGGTAACGAGATGTAACAGGGTGTCGCTTTACTGATGGCCCTGGGTGACCGACCATGCGTCTGTTGCCGGCGATGACGCCCGCAGCGAGGGCGGCGCATCCGGGGGATACATCCCGGTGAACCGCCAACTAACAGGACGCCAAGCGGCGTGTGCATGTTAGAGCTAAACGCTTCCGAGATCGGGGATAACAGTTGGACCCCGCGACCCAGCCAACACAGGCTGCTCTCCGAGGAAGCGGTTCGGGCATAGGCGATAGCCGAACGAGATCCTGCTAGTTGGAGCATGACGCGCATGCGTTGCTTAGGCACCCGAGAGGGCGCAGCCCCAATGACGTGAGTCATAGGCAGTCTGTCCAGCGATGGGATCTTTATTAGGCATCACCGCACATCCAATACGTACACAGAGAACTTCACCGGTAGCACTGCACCGATGTATCGACGTTATGGACCAGCCATGCTGGGTTTCCCGTCGCTCTTCATTAGTCCTTGCCGTGATCGTTCGCTAGCTGCTCATGCATACGCAGCGTCCCTGACTCTCCACTTTGCATGAGCCTTGTTCGTCCTATCCACTGAGCATCGCGCTTCAGTCTGTCGAAGGGACACAGCCAGCCTCTGAGGTTCTCTCTCTGCGTAGTCTGTTGGTGTGCAGTCCACTGCAATGTCGTCGCAGTGTGCCTAACCAGTGTCAGCAGTGGGGGAAAGGCAAAGGGTTCTAGCAAAGCCATCTAGCCTGAGTACCGTAGCCAGCGTTCGACTAACGCACCTGAGCATTCAAGCTAACCATGCCTATAGGAACATGGGGAGCCATGCGAATGCATAATGCGAGAGCATCAGGAAACGGCGATGACCGCTGACACAAATAAACCCAGCCTATGGGTTTCAATGTACGCACATACATAACATGTGGGTACATTGGATTGCATAGGCAACCCAACCAAACTCAAACCAACGAGGTGAACTAGTATGAGCAATTACGAAAACGATTCCTTCACTACCGACAGTAACGGAGTGAAGCTTTCCATGTGCGGTGACCATGGAGGCATGGCCGCTGTTAGTCGCAGTGACTTTCTCTTCGCCCTTCATGTAGAGGATGCGCGGCAGCACGACGACTATTACGAGATCAGACTAAACGGAGTTTGGTATCGGGCTGTCATGGCGTGCTCGCCTAACGATGCACACGTCAACCACTACGATCCCATCAACACCGAGGAGAACTAACATGAGCATTGATAATCTTACGACCGAAGAGTGCATGACCCTTGACCTTGAGACGCTTGAGCTTCTCAACAAGCAGAGCGCGCAGGAGCGACAAGCTTTCGACTGGCACGCGGCACTAGCCTTGACCAGCCAGTACTCGACTGACCATGCAGACGGGATCGACTGCTTGCGGATTGAAGACGAGATCGACTTCTGCTCTGCAGACTAACAGCACCACCAACGAGGAGAACTAACATGAAGCTCACATACTGGTACGCAGAATGCCTTGACGATTCAGATGTCTACGCTGTGCGACAGAAAACAAAGAAGGCAGCGACGGCGGATAAGTTCAGTCGGCATAACCCTGAAGGGTATGGCCCAGTCATCAAGGTGACTGTCGAATACGACAATGCGTTCGACCTAATGAAAATGTGCAGTGACGAGTTCGGCATGAACTGGGAAGCACAAGCAACTATTGGCATCAACGAGGAGTAAATGAAATGGCAAGCGCACGACGACAGCAGGAAGTGGCATTCCAAAGAGTGAAAGACCTAACAGCAAGTGAGATCAAGTGTCGGTTCTGTGGAGAGACCACTGCATCGAGCGATGGGTGGAAGGGGTTTGCACATAGATTCGGACCGAATTCAAAGCATCGGTTCATCGCAGCAAAGCCAGTGGCACCGAAGACGACAGAGTTCAACGCACGTCTCAAATCATTGATCACATTCTCATAGACAGATTCACCAACGAGGAGAAATAACATGAAGAAGATCAACATCGACATCCAGACCATTGGCGGAACCAAGACCACCGAAGCATGGCTGCCTAACGTGAAGAGCAGACTCGCTGTGCATCGAACCACTAGCAAGACTGCTGGCCTAATCCATAACGATGGGTGGACGGTCACTCATATCGCAAGCGGCATTGCGGTAAATCGTAAGATGCGAACCAAGTCGGACGCACTCTACCTAGCACGAGCTTTCGCGAATAGAGCGGAATGGGATTTGATCGGGGAGGATGGTGACCCGTCTGCTTTCCCTCGGTCTATTAGGCGAGAGATCATCGCACTTTCTGAAAACATTAAATACAACCGACCACTCGTTAGGTTCTAACCTACTGTCTCAACATAGAAGGCGCATGCCATTAGGCGTGCGCCTTTTGTTGTTGGTGCATTGAGTATCAACGCAACGAGGTGAACTAACATGAGTATCAAACGAGTAAACTTTGAGTATGCAATCAACGAAGCAATCACTGGCGCAATCGTTGAGTATGTATCGAATAAAAAGCTCAGTCAGGAGCAGATAATAGATCTGGTGGATGCAGCGTGGCAGCGTCTTAACCAGCAGTCACCCGAATCTTTGCAGCGTGAGCGTTTCGCAGTAGTCCTTGATGATGACATCTCGCTGGAGGATGTGCAGAACTACTTGCCAGTAGGGTACAGCGCAAAGATTGAATTCCTGCCCGGAAACCAAGCAGGCAAGACGAGCAATGCAATGCGTATTGTTATTCGAGGCTATGACTTCTGTGACTGGACACTCCATGGCTATGTCATCCCTCGCCTAGCATCAGGCATGATCGTTGCGACTGAGGTGTACAAGGGCCACTGCAATCAGGCTTCAGACATTGAAGCCAACCAAATCTTGAATGGGGAGCTTGACTATGACGAAGACTGAAGCGCAAGCAAAGGCGGAACGCCTCAACGAACATGTTGGGTTGTTCTGCACCGTGACAAGGATCCTGCCTGTTAGTCAGGATCCAATCGTATGGGGCGACGAGGGATGGGATGTTCTCGTCTCTGTCACCGTCGCAGACGACTAACAAAGGAGGCATTGCAATGAACGATGCTAAGAAGGTGGCACTCTCGTGCCGCCGAGTGTGTGAGGTACGGGATGAAGTCTCGAACCTCGTGGATCTCTGGCTTGAAGAGCCGGGGGTCTTTCCCAAGTCGGTCCTCGATGAGGGGATCGCAACGCTGGTGCAGATTAATCTGCTGCACCAGTCACTCCTCTCGCGACTGGACAAGATCCGGCGTGCGGAGGAAGGACCGCGACTCGTAACAGAGTCGGACTAACAATAGGAGGCACATGTCATTAGATGTGTGCCTCCTGTTTGTTGGTGCATCATGTACAAACTAACGCACCACCAACGAGAGGAACTGAAATGATCGACAGAGATATCGAGTTTGTTAAGAGAGAGTGGTCAGAGAAGGAGGACAGGCGACTTCTCGTTATTCAACTCAGAGAGTGGCATGAGTCCATCGACTTCAAGTTCTGGATTCATCGCCATGATGATCCCGATCAGTAGATAGATGTTTCAACATAGAAGGCACACGCCATTATGCATGTGCCTTCTATTGTTGATGCATGAAGTATCAACTAACGCAGCACCAACTTGGAGAACTAGAATGAATCTGTATCTGATCAAACGGAACGACCCGAAAGACGAGATCTATTGGGACCAGTTCCGAGGGCATGTCATCGCAGCACCCGATGAGAAGACTGCTAGGCAGTTCGCTTCCAATAGGGATTCTTGCGACTGTGACCCGCGAGTCGGATGCGGGCACGCATTCGGAGATACCTTCCGAATCTGGCTCACGTCCGAGCAGGAAGGGTTGGCTTACCCGTACTTCTCGACCGTCACTCTGCTCGCGCCCGGCGTTGACCTTGAAGAAGGGATCGTTCTCTCTGACTTCAATGCAGGATAGTAGTAGCTAGATGTTTCAACATAGAAGGCACACGCCTAATGGAGTGTGCCTTTTATTGTTGATGCACTTCGTATCAACTAACGCAGTACCAACGTGGAGAAAACAAATGAAACTGAACATCGATAACTTGGTAGCAATCTTCAAGACTTCTTTTGAATCACAAATGAATCCGAATGGAGTGGAGTCCCTCATCCCTAACCTTATAGGTAACCCCGGTCTGGGTAAGACTTCTATTGGTAAGCAGGCAGCGATGCTATGCGCCGACAACGTGGTCTTCTCTTCATTGCTTGCGACATCGTCAGGCACTGAAGACTTCGGCGTGGCAGTACCGGACTTGACTAACGGTACGCTCAAGCTTCTTACCCGTGGCAAGCTAGTCGGTGACATTGAAGGTGTCACTGATGACACTGATCTCATCGTGCTTTTCATCGATGAGGTGGACAAGTATCCCCATGACATTCAGGGGGCTCTGCTTACGCTCATCCAAGACCGTCACTTCGACGGTATCCCTGTGGACCCAAGGCTGGTGTTCGTTGCAGCCATGAACCCGTCAGGGTGCGGTGGCAGTGAACTAATACAGCCACTGCATGAGCGGATGACCGAGTACCAATGTGATGCTGATGCTGAAGCTTGGATTGACTATGCCATTGCTAATGGCATCGACCCTTCAATCATTGGCTTCATCCATTGGCAGTGCGTGAGCAATCACAGGAGTGCATCTGCTAGTCGAGGCTCAGACCTGCCAGTCGGGTCCAATGTCTTCTCGTACTTCAACGAGGATGATGAGGTTGGTGCTAGGCCATCGCCTCGTTCATGGGCTAAGGCATCAGTGATCCTTAACTCTCCCCACATGAATGACCAGCTCATCAAGGAAGGAATCGAGGGCACAGTAGGCAAGGCGTTTGCTGCACAGTTTCTCGCCTTCAAGCGGGTCTACACGAGGGATCCGCCACCCTCATTGGATGACATTATTGAGAACCCGAGCACCGCAGCGGTGCCTAACGATCCAGCCACCGTGTTCGCAGTGGTGGCAATGATTGTTCAGTACGTTGCAAGCAAGGGCGACCGTGCCCGTGACGAGAATGCGATCAAGACATTCGTGGTCGATGCAATCGTTGAGTACATCGAGCGACTGCATAACGAGGCGCATCAGATCTATGCGATCAAGCAGTGCGGTAGGTTGAACCGTCTCTTCTTGGAGAACAAGTCTGACATCATCAACCGATACAGGTAGTACGCACAAGCAGTAAGTAGTTAATCAAACCTAACGCAGCACCAACACGGAGTACCAACATGACTAATACCAAAGTGAAGATCGAAGCAGCGGGACTTGAGTCCAGAGTTTTTCTGTGCAAGTTGGAGTCAACCTTCCCTAGTGGTTGGAAGACCTTGAAGCAGGTGGGTGAGACTATCGCCAACCATCACCGGATAAAGAATGGCAGGCGGACCAGAGGAACCGTCAACATCTTCTGCACTCCAGAGTTGGAGGAAGCGAAGAACCATGCAAAGAGATGTCGGAACGAGTTCGACCTTCTCAACCCTTCATGGGATGGAGGCATGAGGATCGTCTCCAAGAACAAGATGGACAGCCACTGGGAATGGGCTGACTCAGTAACAGCCGAGAACCAGCGTCTCTTTAACATCGCAATCGAGTCGATCATAGAGCAGAAGGAAAGAGATCGTATCGAGTTGAGTGAGGGAGAGGATGGCAGTGTGTACGACGCTGGTCTCTACCCATCAGAGGAAGCGTTGAGGGATAAGTACACATTCAAGTTCAAGACAGGCGTGATCCCTGACCCATCACAGGATGTTAGGGTTGGGTCAAGCCCAGAGCAGGTGGAAAGGTTCAGGCGAGAGTTGACGGAACAGCAGGATGGTATTGCTAAGGAGGCACACTTGACGCTTGTTAAGCGTGTCGAAGAGCAACTGCTCAGGGTGATCGACAGGATGGAGAAGTACAACGGTAAGAAGGAAGGGTCTTTCAATGACACTCTACTTCCTAACCTTGTGCAGATCGCCACTGTTATGCGTGACGTGAACATCTATAACGACCCTGCCGTTGAGCAGATTGCGAATGACGCGATCCTTAAGTTCAATGACATCGATGCATCAGACCTTCGGTCGGACGAAGGGCAGCGGGCTTCGACTAAGCAAGCAGCGTCTAAGCTTGTGGCAGATCTTGCCAGCCTCAAGTCAAGCAAGTACTAGCGACAGTCGTTAGGCGTAACCAAGGGAGGGGGCAGCAGTTATGCCCCCTCCCTTTTTGCATCACCAACTTGGAGAATGAAATGAATGAACCACTGACTACAAATAAACTGATCGGGATTATGGCTGGGCTATGTGACGCTCACGGATTCCTTTCAGGGATAATCCTTGACCTTGAAGTGCATGCATGCCGTGAGTACCAAGGCAGGGAAGTAAGGACAGCAGCGACTAACGGAACGTACCTACTGTTCAACCCTGACTTTGCTGCCACTCTTACGTTGGCTGAGATCAAAGGCGTGTGCCTTCATGAGGTATGGCATGTCGCAGGTGGTCACCCATGGCGTGGCATTGGCTATGACAATCAGAAGGTGAACATCGCACAAGATCATGAGGTGAATAACATCTGTCTTGAGGCAGGCGCAACGCTCCCTCAAGACAGGGTATGCGATATCAAGTACAAGAACTGGAGCTTCGAGAGGATCTATGAAGATCTGTATGGGCATGAAGATCCATCAGAGGATCAGCCGGATGAACCGGGTGAGCAGGATGAACAGGACGAACAGGATGAAGGCAGTGAGCAGGACGAGGCAGAAGAGTCACAAAGCAATGAGTCACCCGGAGATACTGGTTCAGAGAGTGAAGAGCAATCTTCGCGTGGCGAAGAGGGAAATGGCAGCGAGTCTGTCGTTCCTCCTGTTAGTCGCGACAGTATCCCTGACAGTGACACTGATAGCAGCGAGGGTGCCAGTGGTGACAATGATGAGCCTGATGAAGAAGAACAACCCGCTCCTTGGGGGGAAGTATGGGATGCGACAAACGAAGACGGTTCCCCACTCACGGAAGAGCAAAGGCAAGATGCGTTAGGCAAACTTGCAGAAGAGATTGTCCGAGGGCAAACGCATCAGATCGAATCAGGCCAGCAGGATAGCTACGGAGGCAATGCCACTCTGGATCGGTCCATCAAAACTAACGCACCGTGGACCAAGGTGATCAGGAAGATACTTACTCGCAAGGGTAAGTTCACTAGCTCTACATACCGTAGACCTAGCAGGCGCTCGATGACACTGGGCACGCTGTCTCCTTACCGACTCAAGTCGGGCATACCCGAAGCAGTCATTGCTGTTGATATCTCATGGTCGGTAGACATGGTTAGGTTGCGTGCGTTCTTCGATCATCTCGACCAACTCAGGAAGGAGATACGAATCGATAAGATTCATGTGCTGCCATTTAACTTTAATGCTCAAGCTGACAGTGTTGTTGTTGTTAAGCATGGCGAATCACTGCCTCGTGAGTTTGAGGTGGGTGGTGGTACCCGGTTTGCCCCAGTGTTTGATTGGCAGAGACGTTATGCCAAGCAAGCAAAGATCGTGATCGTGTTCACCGACCTCGGTGACAATGACTACGGTGTGAAGCCTAAGTGTCCTGTCGTATGGGCATCGTCTGATCCGATCAGCAATCGCAACCGACCTCCGTTTGGTACGGCAGTCGAGATCGATACAACTAGGAGAAGTTACTAATGGGTATTAAGTTTCAAGATTCACACAAGGAAGAGCGTCATGTTGACTGCGAGCTATGCAACGAACGCTATTGGGGATATGACATAGACATATACATCGATGAGGTGATGATGCAGGGTGAAAGCTTTTTGATCTGCCATGAACATGTTCGAGAGGCTTTGAGGAAGGCTGAAGACCCAAGGTTATTGACATCGGGCGAGATTGCTAGGCTTGTTAATGCATTAAAAAGGAAGGACGACTAATGCGATACGGAAAATTTGAATCAATGAAACTAATTCAACGTCACACTACCGATTGCGGGGTTTGGGATTACGAATTCATGGCAATGGAAGTTCAGTTAGGGAAGGACAACGCAGTGTTAGTTAGCTGGGATTCAGGTGAAACATGGGAAGAAGATCCATGCGCTGACTTCTATCCATTCGCAGGAGGTATTACCTATGTCTCACTCGAATAGCAGGGAAGGAAAGGTTATGTGCGATGCAATCTACCCTGAAGGTAGTTGCAAGGAAGAGGCGAGGGTAGAGATACTCTCTCGTGACTTCTACACACCGGGAATGAAGGTTGTTGTTATGTTCTGTTTTGATTGTGCAAGTGATGCAATCAGCAGCGGAATGTTTGAACCAGTAAATAACATTGGAGAAGATCATGAATAAATTGTTTATCTGCTTGGTACTAATGAGTGTTGGGTGTGCTTCGACTGGCCCATCTCAAGTTAACCCGTGCAAGGAAAGAAGTTTTGATGAGTGGCTTTCCTACTATGACTTGAAGACTAAGGCCAACAGCACATGGCCTGAAGAGTACGGGCCTGCTTTCTTTTGGCTAGAGGATGTCGCCCATGCTTGTTACCCGGACAGGTTTGGTGATGAAGTAGAAGAAGTCGAGGATGAACCAGCACATAACACTCGCTGCCGAGACCTGCCTTCAGCAGACCTTGAGCCCAGCTACATAGCAGAGTGTGACCTTCTCACTTCCGAACCTTTCGATGAGATCGAGATGGACTAGTAGAAACCGAAGGGGTAACGCCCTTCCATGTATCCATGATGAGGTCTATCATGCATACATGGATAGGCGTTAAGCCTATGTTCAACCAACTTAGATAAAGGATAAACAACATGAAGTATAAGAAACTCAATCAAGAAGTATCTTGGAGCAGCGACAAGAGTGTCGCTTTCGACGCAAGAGAAGACCATAAGTTGATCGGGTCCAAAGGCAATCCGCTAAGGATCTTCATGCCTAAGTCTCAGATCATTGAAGAGAATAACATCTCGTACATCTCTGAATGGATAATCAATAAGAAGAGAGCAGAGTTGGTCGAGAATGGGTACAGCTCCATATCAGTAGACTCATTCATTAAAGACCTAGCAAGCGATGATGAGATAGAGAAGGGTGATGAGCGATACCAGTTGAATGGTATCTTCGACTTCTTCGATTCAGCAGCAGAGAACCTGTCTACTCCCAAGGTAATCTTTGAGATAGGCAAAGGTGAGATGCTCAAGATAAGTCGAGCAGGTGCTAGGTCTAAGCACCACGGTAAAATCTTCCTGACTAACGGGGAAGAGTGGGGATCGTCTGATCGAAAGTTCTACGGTTCCATAGACCTGACTGGATTATTCTCTCCATCCTCATCCATGAACAAGGAAGTCGAAGACCTTGTCAAACGGTTCGATAAAGATCCAAAGGCTGTGGCTAAGGCCATAGGTCTTGAGTCAGGTAACTGCGCCTACTGTCAGCGTGCCTTGACCACAGACAAGAGCCGTGAAGCTGGGTATGGACCCGGCTGTGCCAAGAACTACGGACTTGACTACTAGGCATAACATCAGCACCCGTAGCTCAGTTGGATAGAGCGGCTGCCTTCTAAGCAGCGGGTCGCAGGTTCGAGTCCTGCCGGGTGCGCCACTCAACTTGAATGGAGGAAAAGAATATGAGATTCGACGGTGAAGATTACGTCGCGCCGCGAGACAATCCCAGACTGACATCGCAGCACCAAAGATTGCGCTCGCTTATGCAAGACGGGGAGTGGAGAACTCTCCGTGAGATAGCTCAGCAAACCGGAGACCCCGAAGCCTCCATGTCAGCACAGCTTAGGCACCTCAGAAAAGAACGATTCGGAGGTCACCAAGTTGAGCGACGGCACGAAGGCAACGGGTTGTATGAGTACAGGGTAACGACCCTTAGTGGTCCTGCCTTCACACTAGTGGGGTGAACTGAATGGATATGTTAGTTAGCTGTATAATTACAGGGATAGCACTGGCGTTGCTGTTCTTGAACATCTTCGCCTTGGGTCTATGCCGATCAGCGCGAGATGCTGATCGGCAGGCAGCGGAACATTTTGAATTGCTTGAAAGAAAATACAAGCAACAGGTCAGGGATGACTTGAGAAAGAAAAGAGTGAGCAAATGTGGAGAGTGACTGGTGAAAGAAAAGACGGCAGTGAAATGCGTGTGTTATGTCAGTACCTGACTGACATGTTGGATGCAGTCAAAGAGGCTGGCACCAAGGAAGACATGATATCTATTTATGTGGAAAGAGAAGAGGACTGATCATGGGAAAGGTTAAGGACAATGACACGATTGAATCACGGATAGATGAACTGCTAAAAGAGGTGGGACTTCCGGGTGTTAGTCTGTCAGAGAAAATCCATACGAGCATAACTAACGAGGACTGCAAGGAGATACTAGCTAAAGCCTTGATGGAGATCATTAAGATCAAAGGCGACAGGAAAGGTCGCCTCGTAGACATGGCAGAACTAATTGATCAAGGTGCGAAGGAGGAGTTTGAAAAAGAGAAGACTCCTATTGTGCATACAAGCAGTGATTGGTCATGGTGATGTGGCCCATACGTTAGGCAGGCGTTATAATCAAACTTAACGCACGCATACCGGGTGCATCCAAGGAGAAAAATATTTTGAATACCGAATCACGACAGCTTGTAATCTCTTTGCCTAAAGAAGGCGGAAAGGAGATGAAGGAAGCACTCAAGAGCATCGCATCATCAGAGCATCGAACGGTTAGTAACAAAGCCTTCATGATTCTTAAGGAATGGGTCGAGCGTAACAGCGGTGAAGAGGATCACCCTGACGAGTTCATGCCATAGACTTATGCAAGCAAAGACAAAGGAATAGAAATGTTTACATGTGACGGCAAAGAAAAAGAAATTGTTATGCAGCTTAACCTGAATGACGACAGTGAGAATTGGGTTAATGTGATCGGCATCTACCCAGATTCAATCTTGTTCTGCTCGGATGGCTCTGTGATATCAGGGCATGAAGCAACGCCATCAGATACAGATCAAGACAATGACACTTCCGGTATTTCAATAGTAGCTTGGTACCCATCGTTTGGGGTGCTTGAATTCTTTTCAGGAGACCACGAGAACAAAATCGATTTGAGCTGTTACACAGCAGTTCAACCTCCAATCGAGCGTCTCAATGTGAACTACATAATGCTAGGCCCTTTGTCCTAAAGTAAAAGAGCCCCGTTAGTTTAACTAACGGGGCTCTTTTTTTATCTACTCATCCTTTGAGATGATATGACCCTTCTAGGGTCTCTCTTTCTGGATGTACCGTAATGCTTTGCTAATGCTGTTAGTGGCTTCTTCACTAATCGGCACACCTGTTCAGCATAATCCTTCCTGTCTTCACCAGACCGAGGGAATACATGAGCAATATCTATAAGCTTCATCATCCATGAAGCCTGCTCTTCCCCGCACTCACTCAACATATACCGATACGCTCCAGAAAATATCATTATCCTGTCAGCCATTCTTCCAGCAGTAGACCTAATAGGTTGACGAACAATGTCAGCATCCATAGACGGAGATGCTATGCAAGCACCTGACTTGGAGACATCATCAATAAACAAACCTGCTGCTTCATGATGAGGTTGCTCGATCAAGTACTCTATGAACAGCACATCAAATATATTCTGATCTGTCACTTTCAATCGGCTGACATAACCTTTTATGTCTATGGCTTCAGGAGATAAAGAAAACTTAGAACGCTGCTCCGGCGTCATCATCATCTCAGATATCAAAGTCATCGAAATTCTCTTCCGGCTTTTGGTAGATCCTTTTCTTGCCATGCTCTGCCCCGAACAGAGGATTAGAAAACCCTCCAGTTAAAGGATTGAAATCCAGAACGCAAGATCCAACAGAGCCAATCCAAGGGAACCTAGACTTCCAGCACGTTACCTTCGTCTGCCCCGGCCCTTCCCTGTCTACTGTTAGTCCAGCATCTGCGATGTTAAAGAAAGCTGATGAGCCAGCAACATCGTAACCGCTAGGCGAAGGGGTTGACCCGTCCGGCGCACGGTACATCTTAGTCGGGTGAGCGCACAAAATAACAGCACAGTCATGTTGTTCACTGAACTGCTTCAAGCCAACCAAGAGTTTGTTGATCTGAAGTACTCCCTCCACTCCATCCTCGGCAGTGGTAAGGAAATTGTATGGATCTATCTGAACAATCCTCGCGCCAGTACGCATAATAGATATGGCTGCCCTGTCCAACACAGAGTTAATAGTAGTGTCTGACGTATCAAGGAATGTGAAGTTATTCTGAACCCAGTCTAGAGCAATGTTAAGCTCTGCCTCGCTCATCTTAAACTCACCGCTGAATGGCTTACCCAGATAGATCGCGGCCATCTGCAATACATGGATCTCGGTTGGCGTTTCAGCAGAGAGAATCACAGACCCCCAGCCTGTCTTTGATGCTAGTGAAACGGAAAGCCATGTGAGCAGAGAGGACTTACCCGAACCGGGTATCCCTGTACAGATAGTTAGCGTCTGAGGATTAACTCTATAGATCTCATCAAGTATGGGCAGACCTAACGACACCCCCCTGTCCATGCCATCTGTGTAGAGAGAGATCGCTGTCTCTCTAAACTCTTTAGCGTCCCTGATCCCACTGACAGGCCAAGGCGTTGCTCTTACTAACGTGTTCTTCAGCTCATCTACTCCGTGGTTAACCAAGACATCGTTTGCGTCTTTGCATCCATCGGGATAGCTGACTACCCAGCACTTAGCCTTGCCTATCCTTCTTACAATCTCTTCAGACAAAATAGACCCAGGTTCATCGGAATCAGAAGCAATGATTACCCTGTCTGAAGCGTTGATCTTTTCTCTAGCGTCAAACAGGTACTCATATTTCTTTGACGAGACTCCAACGCTTGCCTTGCTAGGCGCACCGTTAGGCACAGACACAGCAAAGACACCAGCTTCCATGTAAGAAAGAGCGTCCATCTCGCCCTCGCAAATGACAAGGTCGCCTCCGTTGAACTGGTCGATCCTCCACAACTCCTTTGCAGAACCTGTCTGTGAGAAGTTCTTGTCCATGTCTCTCCACTTAACAGCGACAGAGCCATCCTTGTGAGAATAAGGAAAGCCAATGCAGTTGACTTCTTCTCCTGCTCCCCTCATCCATATGTCTGCCGCTACTAGGCCAGCGTCTTCACACGTCTGCTTGGATATACCTCTAACATCCTCCATCCACTGGATGTAATCGTCTGGTACATCGCCCATCCTTGGAAGCTTAGGTGTGCTTAAGCTCGGATCGTCTATACGAACAACATTACTTTTCGATGTCGGAACAAAATCAGAATTCATCCAGTCCTCTTGGTCGAAGTTGACTCTACCCTTTGCTTCACAGTGGTGACATAAGAAGAGAGCATGTCTGTCCCTTACACTAACAGACAAAGTCTTATGGGTTTTCTTTTTCCTATCCGGCCCGCACTCAGGACAGACTGCCCTGATCTCCTTGCCAAATGGTTCGTTCGATGCTGATGTGTTTATGAACTTCGCGATACTTTCAAATGCCAATTCACTTCATCTCCTGTCTTTCGGGGGGCATCGATTCCATTGCCTTAGCGCACTGAGAAGAGATCGGACCCCTAGAAGGGCTATCGATCTCGTCCACTCTCTCAAATACTTCCTGAACCCAGTCATCATTCCATCCGCTTATATCGCAGAACAGAACAAAGCCGGGGGTACCTATCCATTCGCTGACTAGTCTGCTTGTCTTAATGTTTCCGCTCCCCAAATCGCTGAGTGCGGTAGTGAGGACACGCCTTCCAAATCTTGAAAGGTTGGCAATGTCTTGACTGTTATCTCGCATCTAGGTTCCTCCTTGTCTAGACCCCATAAAGCCATCACTGCTTTGACCTGCCTATCGTTCTTGTAAACGTGACCCTGAAGAAGATCTTGTACTAAGTCTAGACATGCTAGGTCTGGCCTACGGCTGGCATACCAGACGTTTACCTGTAGCGATACGTCGCATGTAAGAAGTTCATCTAAGACTGGACACTGTGTCTTGAAAGAATCCGAGTAGGCCAATGCCTTGGCTGACTTAATTAATCGGGGACTCCCCTTCACTTTAATGATTCGCCTTTGGTTCTTAGCAGAAGCAGGCTGACCGTAAATAACACAACGAAACAAGTTTTCCACTGTTGCGATCCTATTCTATTAAACTAATATGATTTCAACTAAGCTAGGTAAAGGATTATTACTAATGATTAGAACTAACAAACATAAGTTACCTAAAGTTTTCGAGAGGTTCTCGGACAACAACGAGTACTCACGAGGAAATTCAGACATATCTGTAACCTCTCTTATAGACAGTGCCCAAGTCTTTCGCCTCAAGAAAGAGTATGACCCCTTCATAGAAGAAGATGTCTCGGACCAGATCTTTGCAATCCTCGGCACGGCAGTCCATGCAGTGCTAGAGGAGGGCGCATCGAAAGACGACATAGTAGAGGAAAGACTCTACGCAGATTTCGATGGGGTCCGGCTCTCTGGAGCAATCGATCTTCAATCACCGTGCCCTAACTGTGATGATGGCTTAATCGTCTCAGACTACAAGACGACATCGGCTTGGACTCTCAAGTATTCCATCGAAGGAAAGCCTGAATGGAATAAGCAACTCAACTGCTACGCAGAGCTAGTAGAAAAAGCGAAGGGCAAGAAGGTGTGTGCCCTCGAAGTGATTGCTATTTGCAGAGATTGGAAGAAGAAGGATGCACTTCTCCCTAACTATCCTAAGACTCCTGTATCTAGAATTAGTGTGCCTCTCTGGGATAAGGAGAGGAGGCAAGAATACATAGAGAGTAGACTCGCAGCGCATGCGAGTGACGCTGCATCGTGTTCACCCAGCGAGAGGTGGGCAAAGCCGGGGAAGTTTGCAGTGAACCGTGAAGGCAGGAAGAGCGCGGTCAGGCTGCTGGACTCACAAGAAGAAGCTGAAGAGTTTATGTCCAAAGCAAGGGGAGACGGTTACTCAATTTCATACCGGAATGAAGACAACACCAGATGCGAAAACAATTACTGTCAGGTCGCTGAGTTCTGCGATCAATTCAAAGCAATATTATGGAAGGACAACGATGCCCGCTAAAGACAATGGTAACCCTAGCAAGCAGCAGATCTGGGAAACGCTTTCCAAGATCAACGTAAACGAACACACTGAAAGCAAGATGAACCTGACCTACCTATCTTGGGCTTGGGCATGGAAGATTCTCAAGGATCACTATCCAAACGCAAGTTATTCATTCACTGAATTTGGCGAGAGTTCTCTGGACTATCGAAAGTATGAAGATGGTACAGGCTCAGTTGAATGCTCAATACAAATCGGTGTTGAGTGCAGTGAGTCAATGTGGTTACCCATTATGGATAACCGTAACAATGCGATCCAGAACCCTAACGCGAGGCAGGTCTCTGATGCTAAGATGAGATGTCTAGTTAAGTGCATCTCGATGCTCGGACTAGGGCTTTACATCTACGCTGGGGAGGACATCCCAGAAGAAGCTGCAGTGCCAGAGCCTAAGCCTAAGACCAAGGCTAAGCCTAAGACCAAGGAAAGTCCTAAGCCTCTCCGGCTTGATCCATCTACTGATGAGAACCCCAACAAAGCTGCGCTCGCTTTGATAACTTTTGCTAGTTCAGCGGAGTCAATTGAGGAATTGATGGGCTTCTACAAAGACAACAAGAAAGCAATAGATAGATTATCTGTATCTGACCCTGACTCTCACAAAGAAGTAATGGGTTGCTTTACTAAGCGAAAGCAATCCCTGTCTTAAAAACAACAACAAGGAATAGTTATTATGTCTGAAGATTACGACGGAACAAAGAACGACCGAGGAAGGCTTTTTCTTTACGCGAATAAGTTTGCTACTACAGATAAGCACCCATCCCGCACTGGCCCCGGAGAGATCAGCCGGTTGGCGCTGCGGCGAATCGTAGAAGCAGCTAAGAATTCTAACGACGACCCCATTGAACTCCGAGTGGCAAGTTGGGAACGGACTTCAAAGAAGGGAACTAAGTATGTATACATCACAGTCGAGCCGGACAAGAAGTATGAGGATCAAAATGTCGTTGAAGAAGAAGAGCCACCCTTCTAGCGAAATATAAAATGGAATCCAGAGAGGTCCATTAGGGAGAGAGTCTGGTTCCAAGCTGTAAAGAATGGAGGGGTCAAGGAAACTTGGCCCCTCTTATTCTGCCAGAGGCGCACTATGAAGAATGACTTCTTTCAACAGGTTGAACATGTATCTGATATTGCAGATGACCTAATGACTTTCTTTATAGAGTCTAGGCAAGAGGCAATCATCTATCATGACTTCATAGCTAAGGTTATCCCTAGAGAAATATTCTTAAGAGACCTATTCCTTAGTAGCATCTACAAGAAGTACCCGTTCAATGCAGCTTTGCTAATCATGGAGCCAGAGACAATATACAACTGGCACAGCGATGGGGAAAGGCGTGCCACCATCAACATGTTAGTCAATGATGCTGAAAGCATCTGTATCTTCATGGACCCTAATGAAGAACAGGGAATGGTTAACCACATAACAGAGCTTAAGTACCGACCAATGTCGTATTACTTGTTCAACACAGAGCATCGCCATCTATCAATAAACCAAAGCGCAAAGCCAAGGTTTCTTTTTAGTGTCGAATTCCACAGCAAGGAAGATGGATCTCTTGTTGACTACAGAGATCTTCAAATAGAGAACGAATTGTTTGATCTAAATAAAGTTAAAGGATACGGGTAGATGGAAGATAAGATCAACCCAAGCCGCAAGCCAGACCTGACAAGGTTGCCAATGCAAGCTTTGTACGAGGTAGCCAATGTCATTCAGCACGGCGATGAGAAGTACACAAGGTCAGACTGGAGGGCTGAACATAAGAGAACGCCGGAGGAGATTAACGATCATCTACGCGCTGCTATCGGGCACATCGCAGAGTTCCTCGACGGCATAGAGATTGATGAGTCGGGACATCATAAGCTCGCTCATGCAGCGGGGAGACTACTTATACTCCTAGACTTGAAGTCTATGGGAGATGATATCTGCTTAGACTTGCACGCATACAAAAATGAAAAGGAAGAATCGTGAAGCAAAACATGACCGTACTAGAAGAGTCAATCTACAGAGAGGGTTTTGAAGCTGCGTTCAAGTTACTCTCAGAGTACATAGAGAACGGGGTGGATATGGAGACTGCCCGGATAAACGCAGAGAAGATTATGTATGTGAAAAAGAATGAGAGCAACAACCGATTCTTACCATCGAGTAAGCCTAGCCTTAAGACTAAGCCTAAGCCTAAGACTAGTAAGAAATCATAACCGAATAGCAGTACCTATCCATCTCGGATATCCAGAGTTCAAGATCTGGATAAAGCTCTCTGCTTATCATTGACTCTAAATCCCCCACCATGCCTTCAGAAAATTGAGGGCACGGTGGGGGATTTTCTAGTTTAAGGCAAGCGCATCCTTGAACGAATACGCTTAACAAGGTCAGTACCAGTAGCAAGCGGACGCGACATCTCTGTCTGGAACCGCTTGATAATCTTAAGATTCTTCTCAGCATAGTCTGCTCTCTTTGAATTCTTAGCTGAAGATGAAGCGAAATGAATTACAAGAAACAAAAGCACTACAAAGAGAACCAACCCTGAACCCATAATAGTTAACGAGTTCACTTAACTTGATTCTTCGCATACCCGAAGTTCAATGCGAGAACATCGACAACCTTTCGGATCTGAGCAATCGCTCCGCTTGCCCCCGCCGCTTGCGGAAATAGAGCAGCGACCGCCGCAGCCACGCTGATCACAGTTGTCGCAACCCCAAAAAGCCCCTGTACATTTTGCATCATCCATTCCATGTCAAATCCTTTCATTCATAAGTTCATCATCTGCTGATAAAAGATTCCCGCATGTCAGGAACCTTTTGAAAATTTATATCTTAGGTGGCTTAGACATAACTTCTATCTCGATACGCCTAAGCTCTGTCAATAATCGAGCCTTCTCAGACCTAGACATAGAAGAAGACATTACTAGGTTTCTTCTGTCCCTAATCCGAGACAGCATCTTGCCGATTTGCCTTGAGTAATTACGGGCGGATAAGACTTCACGGTTGCTCCTAACATAAGATTCAACTCTAGAAGGATCGCGTTTCTTAAGGATGTTCACAGTGTTAACCACTCGATCCACCTCATCCCTAAAGCGATAGAAGTCTTCGGCGTTACCACCGCCTAAGTCATCCACTAGGAACCTCTTGATAAATGGCATATCTGAAACAAGACGTTGAGGTCTCTCTGTTAATCCAAAGGCTGGCCTATGGATAGCAAGATCAAGCATTGCATTGATGTAGTTAGCGCTCGAACCCATATACCCCTTCATGAAAGAATCAATCTGAAGAGGACTTAAGCCGGACATATTGCCTAGTATCTTAGCTGCACCTGATGTGCTTTCTCTGTACTGCTCAGCAGGGTCTAGCTTTAACATGTACTCTGGAATAATAGGCTGACCCGTAAACGAATTCTTGTTTGCCCAAAGCTCTACCATAGGCTTGATGGCTTGAGGTATAGGATTGAATGCCAAGGTGTTCATGATCGAGTGCTTGACTGCCCTTAGCCCTTCACCCGTAGATTCTCCCATTGCATTTCGGATCAAAGCCTCCGGCAAAACCTTGAGAAGAATGCCTGCCTCGAATGGGATTGGGATAGCCAAAAACTTTTGGCGTTCAGTGGCGAGTGGGCCTAGCGGGATAAGCCAATTATCCAACCGTCGATACTCTTCTGTATTCTCAAAGTCATCGTCATCGTAATGCATCAGTGCGTACAGCAAGGTTGCACCGGCTACATAAGACGCACGTCTCATCAAGGCACGCTTAGCTATATCGTTGTCCAGACCCTGACTGTTTTCACCGAGGAGTCCATTCCGGTAGAAGACATCCAGTCCTTGAATTCTTGCGTTGAGGAAAGGCACAACAGCCGTAAGGAAACGGAGCAGCGGGGCATTGCCACGTCGGGCAAAGTTCAGAACTTCCATAGCTTGGAACGCAGCTTCACCAGTCGCATGCCTGTCTGCATACTTAGTCAGAGCGTCACCTGTTAGGCCAGCCTCCTTGCCCTGCTGTTGGAACTCCAGTTGAGTTCGTGCGTAAGTCCTTTCAAAAACTCTCTGCCTAGCAGCAGACTCAGAGAAATTTCCTACGTCACCAAGCAAGTCCCAAGTCTTCTTGAGCGCATCAATAGGACTCGATGAACTGGATAGACGCCTATCCATTCTCTTCTTCATCTTGTCGATATCTAGATCTCTAAGCTCGTATCCTCCTGATGCACCGCCCATGTCCATGGCTCTTTGAGTAGCGCCTCCACCTTGCTCTCTGTTCTTTACATCAGAGAGTATGCGTTTCATCGAATCAGCAGTCGCACTGACGGGGTCGCTAGATGTCTTATGAAGCAGCCAACTAAGAAAAGCATCGCGGGTAGTATTCGCTAGAAGGAAGTCAGGCATTCGCGTAACCCCTTCCCTCAGCAATTTAGCAGGTATAGACATGGCACTAGTGATAGAACCAAGAGCTTTGTCTGCCTCGAACGCACCAACCATCGTGTCGTAAAGGAATATATCTGTGACTTCAAATCGTACAGACTTACCATTCTCGTAGACAGTAACTACGTTGCCTGTTATCTCGTTGTCGCTTTTGCTATTGGGATCTAATCGCCTAGCATCTCCAGTTACTTCCATGTTCTTAATGAAGCGCCACGAAGCGATGTTCTTCATGCTCTCGCTAACCATAGCCATGGTGTTTCGGATGGTTGCCTCGATAGGATCAACAAGTTCGCCTTCTGACATCCCCTTGTACTTCTTAGATGGTGCCTTGGGGAGCATGCTGTTAAGCATCTTGAAATCGTCGTTCGATCCCAAAGCAGTCTTGAACCTTGCTCTCATCTCATCAGACATCTCACCTGTCGTATCTAGGTAGAACGGAACATAGTCTGCGTACTGCCTCCAGATGTCTGCTTGCTGGTCGTTGAGTACTCCAGACTTAACCGCGAATGTGATAAGGGAGTCATTCCATTTCTGCAAATTGGCATGAGCAATAGCAATCTCTGGATGGTCATAGCCAAGCTGAAGAGCCTGCTCCATGTTATCCCCAAGGAACTGAACAGGTACTGGCTTCCCCTCCTTGACCTTGTTGAAAGCACGAACTGATCTCGCGTAAGTAAAGTACTTCTCAAGGAGACTGTCATTCATACTGTTGATCGCTGAAAGAACCTTGATAAGTCCACCCGTACCTGAGTAAAGGTTAGGCTCATTAAACGAAACTTTCTTTACCCCCTCTCCAGGGACAAACACAAGGGCATCTTCTACAGAGTTATCCATCTCCATCTCATTGACAGTGACAGTTCCATACATCCATTCTTGGCCTGCTAGTCCAGTGAAGTCAATCGTCCCGTACTTAAGCATCGACTCTACGAATGCACCAGCCTTGTCGGTCATCATCATCATTGAGTGTGCAGACATAGCTGCCATCTCAGGGATAGTTAGACCTAGCTTTCCGTCTGCTCTTCTCTTCCTGTTGGCTGCTGATTGATTCACCGCTACGCCATTGTATTGGTCAACCATCCTCGCTCGGAACTCTTCCCAGAACGGGATGCTGTAGTTCTGGGTGAGCCCACTGATCATGCTGCCTAGAAAAGACTTGTTATAAACAGGCTGAGCCATTTTGCCTGTGCCCATGTATGCGTCTACAGCTTTCTGCTGAGCAGGCGTATTGATGGAGCGTCTGTTGACTGAGCGTCTGCCCGTAAATCCCTTGGCTTTGTTTATCCTCTCTCTGTTCTTGATGAACTCCTTGCCTCTTTTACCTTGGCTGTAGCGTTCAAATTCCATGACAGAACGAACGTCTGCATACTTCCCTCTCCGCACACCCGAAGCAAAGCTTTCGTTCTGAGCGTTCTCAGTGAAGTTAGTGTCAGCATAGGCAGTGATAACACTGTACCGAGGACCATCTAGGTAAGTCCTGGGGCCGTCCAAGTATTCCATCACCACAACGCCGGGAGACTTAAAGCCTGGGTCATCCCAAAAGAAGTTCATCTTCCCACCAAAAGGATCATAGTAGGGAGTGATATAGCTACCCTCTAAATTCTTAGGCGCTGACTTCAGTGCGTCAAAAAATCCAGTGAGGAACTCTTCTGTGTTTGAGTATGGAGTGTTCTCGGAGATGTCTTTGTTATGGCGCTCGATATGACGTTCGCCAAAGCCATCCTTACTGCCAGCAGAAATAAACACTCTCAGCCCAGGCCCCTTGCCACTGTACTGACCAATGGAGTTAAACCTAACATTCCCCCAACTCAATTCACTCATAAGCTTTTGAGGTTCACGAGACTGGGGAACTGGTTTGTACGGTGGTAGGGTGGGCTTGTCCTTGTCTAAAGGACTAGCCATGTTGTCCTGAGCTGGATCACGCTTGAACTTCTGCCTTGTCAGACTTTTCCTAGCAGTACCATCAGTTGAACTAGAAGCGGTGTTAGCGTCAGCAGATAAACCAGTTGTGCCATCTACGATCAACTCACTTCGATCACCAGTGATCTCGTCAGACAAGACACGCAAAATTCTCACTGCATTGGCGAGAACTTGGTCAGGGTTGATGTCAGTAGGGACAATGCCAATGTCACCAGGGCTACCGAACTGCCCTGTCAGCGCCCTAACAACAGCGTCTGCCATGTTGATTGAGTTCTCGCGATTGAAATCGCTTTGCGATATTTCAATACCAAATTCTTCTTCAAGTATCTGCCTTTGAACAATAAAGGATTCATGCTCCCACTCAACTGCACGCATAGCCTCGGCAAGGCTACGCGCAGAGTCCTGCTTATAGTGTGGGCCACGGATAATTTTACCCATCGCTCCAGCACGCCTGCCATTGCCACCATACTTTTCAGTCAGCTTACCGTTAGTAATAGCATGGGCTATTTCGTGAGTGACTCGCCATGCCAATGTGTAAGCTTCATCCCTGAAACTCCCTTCTTGATTTGAAGGGTCAAAGATCCATACAACTTTGTCATCGTAAGTAGGGGTATCAGGGTTTTGGAAGTCAGGATAATAAGCCCTACCATTCTCGCCTTTCCCTGGTCCGAATACTCTGTATGACCATCCAATCCGATCAAGCCATTTGTATAGCTGAGCTTCGACCATAGATGGGTCTTCTGAGAAGACCGTCTGCAACGGGTAGATCTGAAGACTTTGGTTTGTGTCCTGACCAGGGGCAATCTCTAAACCCATCGATCTGTATACTGCGCGATTTGTACTATCAGAAACCCCAGTGCCTCGGTGAAGATCACCTAGCATAATGGGATTACCATTGTCACCTAGAAGTCCGATCCTCCTGTGATTCGCTTCGTACTCTTGGCTTCCTTCACTTGCGCTTCTTCGTCGCTGATCGGATTGCCCTTTTCGTCTGTTGATTTCCGAACGGACGGTTTCTTCGACGGCCCCCCTAGCATCACGAAGGACTTGCTGGAACTCTGGTCTCGCTTCAAACCGCTGTAAATAACTTTGCCCACTTGATTCTTCCTTCCAGTTGTTTCTGGCTTGTTGAACAAGCCCAGGATGATATTCAACATCAACATCAGCAGCAACCCTTGATACTGCATCTTTGATCGGCTTTATAAGAAGCCTGTTCAATGCAGTCTGTGCCTTGACTCCGTTACCGATACCCCAGGCTGCGCTCTTCCCATCATCTCCCTTTCGGTCAACGTACATACGGAAGCCGCCATCTATGGGAGAGTACCCAAGTGATAGGCCCGACTGTCTAAGAATAAGAGCAAATAGTTCTGTGATGGATGAGTTATCATCAAGTGACCCGTCTGAAGCAGTCACATCTACAAACCAATGGGTAGCTCCGCTAGGCCAAGCGCCGCCTCTAGTCATCTTCAATGGACGACCAGACCAGACCTCGGTCTGCTGTAGCAAGTACCCAAGAGCATTAGCTACGTCAAAGCTAACCTCGTCAGAAGCCATGAATTGTAACTGCGTGCTTGCGTTCTGGTCAGACATCCATGCGCCAAGACCAGTCTCCGCAGAGAGCAATGGAGGATTACCAAGATCCTCCCACACTTCCTTCATGGCTGCGAAGACAGTGTTGTGGGTCAGTCCTATGATATCTTCATTGCTGAGATCTTCACGGATGTCACCTATCAGATCAGCTAGTGGCGCTCCTTCTCCGAAGACTGCCTCGCTAGAAATCTGGAATGTGCGTGAATCAATAGCCTGCTGCGATGAGCTTACCTCCATCCCTGTCTGTGTCAGGAGAGCCATCCAGCCCAGAGCCTGCACCTCTGCTACACGCTCAAACCCTCCTCCAAAGAGTTCATTGTCGTTTAGATAATCCATCACCTCATGCATGTACTCAGCTTGTCGCTCGTACTGAGATTCTGTAGGCGCACCCTTGAGATCAATCTCTAAGTTCATCATCGCGCGCTTGTCCGCGCCCAGCTTAATCAGTCGATCTCTAAATGTTTCGTCTACAAGACCGGCATCACGAGCAGTATGAACATCAATAACCGCAGGCTGACCTGCCCTAGCATCATCGCCCATCCATGTACGGGTATCTTTACCCATAGCAGAGTCAACAAAGTCATAGAGCTTTTGAGACCCAGCAAGCGTTGTTAGGTCGTCAACTCCCTCTGACAAAACCTCAGACCAAAATGAGACAAGTTTATTATGAGCTACCCCGCCCTTCTTGCTTTCTTCCTTACCTTCAAGGCCATTGATAAGTTGTTCTCTGACACGGAGCATGTTGTTCATGGCAGCAGAAGGAGATGCGTTCTGCTGCGAAATCAACCATGCCGCAGTGAACAACGGTGCGTCACTCCCGAAAGTCGAAAAGAAAAGGCCGTCTACTTCTGAGTACCAAGCTCGAAAGTCTCTTATCTCTTGATCGCTCAGGCCTACAGAACTAACACGAGCAGCCCAGTCTTGAGGTCTTTGCTTGCCCAGAGTTACTTGAGACCCGTCCCTTAGAGTCACTGTCTTCCGATCATTCTTCGGTTGACCAACTCCAGTCCTGTATTTCCTGCCGTAATTCTTACGATTAATCTTGCGAGAGACACGAGTTTCAGCACCCTCTGGAGTTCTAAACTTAACCGGTCCTGAAGGCTTAACTGCTGCTGACTTGAGCTTAGCCCTCTCCTCTGGAGTGATATCTGTAGGTCCAGTCCTTTTCTTAGACTGGCGAGCAGTGCTTTCCGCTTCTTCCCCTGTATCCAATGCGACAGGCAGAGGAGCAAAAGGGACAGGGTCAAACACGCCTGCTCTTGTTAGGCGTCGTTCAGTCTCTGGAGTTAGCGTGCCTCTGTTCTCAACAATCTTTGCAACCAGAGCCTTGTACTCTGGAGAGTTTCGTCTTCGATACCAGTAGGCATCCCTGATCTTGGAAGAAGTAAGCCTATTCGCAAACTCCTTACCAAACAGAACACTGTAAACTTGATCAGATGATCTGAACCCTGCTCCCTGTAAAGCGTTTCTTAGCTTGGAAAGACCTAATCCTATGCGCCGGAAGATTGTCCCTGCTTCAGCCGGTACACTAGACCTATCATCTCCATAGTCTTGCGCCATTAAAGCGATAGACTCTTCGCTCATGTCATCAGGAATCCACCCCTCATCCTTAGCTTGTTTCCCGTAGATACCCTCAGCAAGCTCGTCATAAGTGGTATCAGCAGAGATTGGCTCTAAGCCATCGGCAGCACGATCTCTGTTCACTTTAGCGAGGATATCTGGCTCCATCTCCGTACCCGCAGCAAGCCTAACAAGGACTTGGTACTCACCGTTAGAGATAAGCCCAGCTCTTAACGCATAATGAATCAACTCATGATTCACAAACCTGTTCACTTCATTAATCTGTTGTTCAAGCGGAAGATCTGTCTGAAAAGCTTCACCGTCCAACGCCACAGTCATCAGCTCAAGGACAGAGTTGTACTGTGCGTTGCTATCGCCATCAATTGTATCGACAACCGCAACCTGAATATTCTTAAGACCCCGAACTTCACTCAGGAACTTGTTCACCGAAGCAAGAAGCTTAACCTTAACAGGATTCTCTTCAGGTCCATACACAACATCTTGTACGGGGAATCTCTTCTCAGCGAATCCAACCGGGTCATTAGTAAGCTCTGTGATTTCTTCAGGCGTGAGGACATCGTCCCCTCTCAACCCAGCAGTGTCATCGTTAGCTTGGGTGCCATAGAAACGGGCCGCTCCAGAAGCCTTATCCCGTAACTGATTCGCCTTAGCCTCTGCGCCAGACTTAACCAAGTAGGACTCTGTCCCTACCTGACGAGATCTCGTAGACCTGCTACTGCCAATGCCTACCTCACTCTCATGTACACGATAAACAGTTTCCTTAGAAGGATTCTTTACGTTAGCTTTACGTTTGTTAGGCGAAGCTTCTTTTACCGCGTTGACCTTATCAACTGCTTGCTTGCGAGTAGGGTAAGCGCCAAGCAAATTGCCCTGCTTGTCCTTGACTACCCATTCGTCACGTTCCCTAACATCATAATCATAACGCTCAACCATCTCTGGTTCAGATCTAGCAGTGCCGTCACCTACAGTTGGCAGCATCTCATTGATAACATTCATCGGGTATACATTCCCGACTTCAGCCATCGAAAGCTCTGGAACTCCTGCTGGCCCTTGCCCTCTTTTACGAGTAGCCGCTGCGTCTGCTCGGTATGCCTTTGCTGCTGCTTCAGCTTCCGTCTTAGTGTTAAAGACGCCGATGCTTCGACGCTCACCATCAACCTTCACATATACTGAATACTTACGCTTCCGTTCGGACGGAGTGGCAGGATGGGTGATACGAAGAGTCCCATCCCCAGCAACGTCACCTCTTGCAATAGCTTCAGCAATCGCAAGCTCATAGAAATCTGTATTAAGAACGCCTGTAAGCTCACTGAACTTTTCCCATGAAGGAAAGTATCCTTCGTTCTCAAGACCTGCATACTTAATGACCGCTTCATAGGCAGCTTGGGGGATAGTACGTTTAACTTTGGGGCTGGCGATTGCAGCGGCAAGTGCCTCTGCTTTTTCAAGGTTAATGGTAGGACCAATTACCCCTGATTTAGCCTTAACAAGACCAAGCTCATTGAGACGATTACGGTATGAATCTGCTATTTCAGCAAGGTCTTCCTTCGTCACATACCTACGGTCTACACCTAGCAGACCTGCTTTGTCCAGTGCATTGAGTAGGTTCTCGTCCGTAAGCGTAGGCTTATCAAGAGCCTTGGCAATCTTGACTGCATCATCCTTGGATGCCACCGGGAAGCTGATCGGAAGCTTTTGAACCGGCATGAGTTCAATCACTTGGTAAACTTCTTCAAGCTCAGATGGTGTTAGTTCATCTAGCTTAGATTTACCTACCAGTCTTCTAGTAAACGAATGGAAACCAGCATCTTCAGAGTTGATGTTCCTAGAGCGTGCTGCGTTATGAACATCTTCAGTAGTGCGACCACCCGGATCTGATTCATCGCGCCCGCCTAGCACTGAAGGAAGGACACGCTGCAGAAAACTATCTCTCTGAGCAACAGCCGCTTCTTCAAGCTGTGAGGCTTGCTCTTCTTCTGCTTGCTTAGCTAGTCCCTTCTGCACCAGCAGCATGTCATCACGAGCTTGTTCGATAGCCTCGTCATGCTTAATCTGCTTAGACTGCTGAACCTTGGCATTCACTGAACCAACGCCACCGAAGAACATCGATGGACCAATAGCCATCAGCGCAGTCTGGATGTACTCCTGAAGAGCGTCTTCCTCAGTAGGACTAATGCTCTCCCCTGCTGACAGTCTCTCAAGTGCCTGCTGCCCTACCTCAGCTACTGTTTCCTCGACCATCGTCGCAACGAATCTTTTGATGGGGCTAAGGTTATCGATCTTGTTGATCTGATTAGCCAAAGACTCCATCAGAACTCTTTTGCCTGGGGGAGTTAGAGCAGCCTTGCCTACTGCAGCCTTAGCACCCGCACCTAGAGCAAGAGATCCACCAGCAAGCAACACCATCATTGACTCAAGGGCAGTCTGACCACCCGCAATGCTGAGTTCGCCTAATACGTTGTAGTCGTTCTCAGTAAGTTCCTCGCCACGAGCTTCAGCCGCTTCGACTGACCTAGATAAGTTTGATGCAAGGAAGTTAGATACCTGTGTACCCGTGTAGCCTACGGTTCTGCCAACACTTAGGCCAATAGAAGCTGCTTTGTAAGCTTTACTACCAGCACTAAGCGCACCAATCCCTCTGCCTAGTAGCGTCCCTACTCCGGCTCCGGCTGCTGCACCTAGCGGACCAGCCAGCATAGCGCCAGCTACAGTGCCTACGCGACCAAGCAGCAAGCCACCCACCATAGACGGTGCCATGTACCCGATGCTCTGCCCTGTAGTTTCGGCAGCAAGACCTAGCCATTTGGCAGTGGCTGATATTAGTCCTTCATCATCATAGGCTTTAGATACATCATCGAGAGTGATGACTTTGCCAGTGGCTTGACGAGCAGCTTCCTCGGCCCTAGCTACACGAGCCTTAGCGCCCTCGAATACTTCTGAGTCCCCAGTGACGCCACCGTATACAGCCTGAGCGCCCCCCGGTATCCACCCGATAGAGCCACTGAGCCCACCCTAGAGAGAGACAACGAATCCAC
>JAAHTH010000413.1_pt1 | contig 27872 bp, 19 predicted proteins | sample 6116091 | NCBI WGS metagenome assembly JAAHTH01 (sample SAMN13939990, study PRJNA603662) | sponge metagenome | isolation source: marine sponge | host: Mycale hentscheli | place: New Zealand | collected 2006
ATCTCGAAAATTACTTTTGCCTACGGAGCCTTTTTCGCCAAACTGCTCTATCAGGGACTTCCGAATAGGCTCCGGTACCCCGAGCCTATTCATGAGCGCTTTGGAATCCTCGGACTCAAGCCCTTGTTTTTTAAAGATCCGATCGGCAAGATCCAGAGCTTTTTCTCGTTGCTCTGGACTCAATTCCGAAAGCAAGCGCAGCCCTTCCGTTGCAAGATCTTTGAATTTGCTTGGGTCGAAGTTCTCATCCCCAGAATTTTCAGGTTCAAAAACTGAAAGTTGTTGAATTAGCTCAGACGGTTCGACAATTCTGAAATCTCGAAAACCTTTATCGGTTTCCTGACCATCTAGCGCACGAATCCCCGGCAGACCAACACTCAATGCGACGCTTGCAAAAACAAATGTTCGATACCAAAAACTCATCAGTGACAATGAAAATGCCAGTACCCTACTCGGACAAGACCGCCATTCCTGTCGAAACTGGAATTTCGTTTGTAAATTTGTTTGTAAATTTAAAACTGCGATACCAACACCTGCTTACTAACTCACTGTCTGCATCAATCGTCTAAAAACGAACGATGTTTAATGGAAACGAGAATCAACCTCAATCCCCAGCCTCCGGAACCTCCAAATTTTCCTCAGGCCCTTTTTGCCTCAAACCAATGTTCATGACCTCGACAATCAGTGCGAAGAACATTGCAAAGTAAATGTACCCTTTATCCATGTGGGCTCCCACACCTTCGGCAATCAACATCACGCCAATCAAAATCAAAAAACTCAAAGCTAACATTTTCAAAGTGGGGTGTTTCTCAACAAATCGACTTACTGGCTCTGCGAAAACTAACATCACGATTACCGCAATAATTATCGATGCAACCATTATTGTAATATCATCCACCATTCCGACCGCGGTAATTACCGAATCAAGTGAAAACACTACGTCAAGTAAAGCGATTTGAATTAAAACACCGGCAAACATCCTCTTTGTCGGCTTGGTGTCAACCGCATCCCCATGGCCAAATTCATCATGAATCTCGTAGACACTTTTGGCTACCAGGAACAATCCACCTAAAAACAAAATCAAATCCTTTAAAGATACATCATTTGCTTCGGTGAAATGTTCGTGGTTCACTTCTTTCAACACCTCCCCCGAAAGGTGTCCGGCCGTCGAAGCATCGGTGACGCTCATCCGTTCAATAATGGACTGAGGAACTCCCAGATCAGTCAATTCAAAAATAGGCCGCTGAAATTGCGCGTCGTGTACCAAATAATACAACGACAATAAAAGAAGCAGGCGAGTCAACAAAGCAAGCGCCAAGCCGAGTCGCCTCGCAAGGGGTTGCTGACTCTTGGGCAATTTTGCCGATGCAATTGTAATAAAGACGATGTTATCAATACCAAGTACGATTTCCATCGCCGTAAGTGCCAGCAAGGCAATTACGAATTCCATTCAGAGTTCCCCATTCGATTCACGTTGACATCAACCGCTTTAATATATCAGTTCTAGTGCGTAAGTCACTGGTAATACCAGCGGAGCAACCCGTCTGGGATAATGCGACACAGCTCCTGCAGGTCATTAAAACGATGCCGTCCAAAGTACAAAAAAACAAACGCATTGCTCAACTTTCCAGCAATTCCCTTTACTTTGCACCTCCGCCAAAGAGGCTCTTAAAGTCTTTAAACAGCGGAAGCTCAAATCCTGTGGGAGTTCGCTCAACCTTAAACGTGCCCGTCAACTGAAATCTCCCCCCGTCGTCCTCTTTACTTAGACGCAGCTCGCAACCTCGAAACCATCTCAGCACTGGAGCCCGGTAACTCTTCGGCAACGCCGGGTATTCAAAATTAGGCCAAGCATCCGAGAAAATCATCACGAGACCTCCCCTTGTCTTCACTTTTTCGTATCTTCCGCCCAATGAACAAACTAATTCCACCCCCAGCAAATCCTGACAAACCGACTGCACCTTTCCCTTATCGATCCCCAGTTGTCTGGAAACAAAATTCATGAATTTCACATTCGCAATTGATGTTTGCCAGCTACGGCGGTAATTAATTGAATTCACCCAGCGGTTAAGTTCCGACTCTGGTTTTAAATTCTTAATCTCCAAGTGAAACTGAGTTCGATCTGCAACATCAATCGGCACTTCCTTTAGCTCCAACTCTTTAAGACGCTTCAAATCATAAGACACCGCATTGAATCCCTTCACTTCTCTTAATCCATCCAAACTCAACGCATCGTGGACTTTCAAGCGATACAACGGACTTTTTAATAACTTAGATTCTCGAATCTCACGATTTCCACTCTCGTCGATCATCGCTGCCCTTCGCCCTTCAGGAAAGAACCAATTCAAAACCCCCGCAGCCGGTTGAGTGACTACGAAACCGGGGACTTCCGCAAGAATTTGCTGCAAAATCGAAGGAGCTTTAAGGTCAACTTTCGGGTCGAATCCCGGATCATCATCGACCACCAAAAACAAACGGTAGTCAAAATCCTGCTTGAAAATCGGCTTCTTTTTTAAACTCAAATTCAGCTGAACGACGGGTTCCCCCTCCTTTGCCTGCGCCTGCTCTTCACTGGGCTTGGCCCGCGAAATCTCGTTCTGCATCTTCGGTCCGAGGCGACCTAACGCCCAGTCCAGATCATCTTCACCGATTGCAGTAATTCTTGAATCAATGGAAACAACTTCAACTTTGTCATCTTCCCGGTCTAACCTCCGATCCAGATGTAAATAAACTGGTTCGAGAGCCCTTATCGAATTATTCACAGCACTTTCAATGCCTAGATACTCGTCCCGTTCCGCCTCGGTACAGAACTCGGTTGCCACATCGGCCACGGGTTTAAAAAAGCCAAACCGCCCTCGTTCTTGATCGATCCAATTCTGGCCGATACGCTCAAGACCTTGTTTACCAAAATTCTTTGGCAAAAATTTACCATCGACCAGCTTGGCAAAAATGTTGGCATTTTCTACCAACTCGACTCCTTCATTTTTGGCCGCGAGCGTCGCCATCTCCAACACTTGAATTTTTGCAAGTAGGCGATTGCGTCGAAGAAGCTCGATTTGAAAGCTTGGCTTAAATAAATTCTCTAAAAAGGAATTCGAAGCGAAAAACAAGATCCGATTTTGAGATCCTTTTTCAAACGGGTCTTTAGACCGGAACGCCCTGAAATCTTCGGATTCACCAAGCGACATTCCTTTACCATCCTGAATTGCAAGAAATTGTTTCACAATCTCAAGGGACGTAGTAATGAGATGGAAATCCCCTTCGACGACATAAAACGAACGATAAAACACCTGCTCATCCAACGTCGCTTTCAACACATTTTCATTTTTAACATCAGCACGATTTGTACGCGTCTCTACAAAATCGACCTTGCAACCATTGATCTCGACAACTCCCTGCCAAACATTGTCGATGTCATCTATCGTTACGCCATTCGCTTTCGGGACTCGCGCAAGTATCCGTTCCTTTGCCTCTTTGACAATTTTACTCCGCTTGTCACCAAAATTTTTCCGCAGAGATTCCGTTTGATTGGGCTGCGACTGCAGAACAACCCCCACGCCGGCACCACTTCGAAAATAAAAGTCCGATCCAATGAGCGCGACGTCATTGACTTTGGTCCCGCCAAACCACTTATCTAACGGCCCCGACTGGACGCATAACTGATCTAAGAACTTTGATTGAACGAGCTTTTTATAGCCGCGGACCGTCAACATACGACTAAGATCCCCGCCATATTCATCCATTAGGTCTTTAAGCCAAATTTGATTATTCCAATTACCAAACCTTAAGTAAAAACAAGTCGCCGGAACCACTTTCGCGATTTCCTCGATAACCAAGGAACGTGGCAATACAGTGCTTGATTTGACGGGCAACCTAATTGGGCGGGGCAGGGGAACTTGGGTATTCGACGCAAGCACCTGCGGATTCATCGACTCTGAAATTAAATCGCCACGAGTAGATTCAAGATCCAATAGCAAGCCCACGGTTTTTGCTAATGACTTGACCTGATCCTTGTCCTTCTCTTTCCCATCTCTGGTTTTAGATTTTTCCAATGGAACCCGGCCAAGAAGCATGCTCTCGAGGTAATCCTCTAAAATGGGTGGATAATCGTTGACAGCTCGCTGCGCAGCGATAGCATCGACGAATTCCTGGCGCCACCTCTTCACATACTTTCTTTCGAACTTTTTCTTGTCGCACTCCTCGATCTTTACCATCACTTCGCGAGACTCCGCCGAGCCCCGCATGCGCAGCCGCAAATCGCGATTTACGCCTGACTTCTTAAATAGAAACCAAATTTTATGAACGCGAATTTGATTCTCCGTTGGAATCTTCAAAAAGGTTTTAAGCTTCCTCAACGCCGGGGCTTCTACGAAAGAATAAAAGATTCGATTTTCCGCCTCAATCAACTCGGCCGCACCGATCCGCTCAATCGCCTCGTCTCCCTCCAACAGCATAAACGTGGCATAGCCAATTCCAAATTCTTCCCCGCCGCCATCGGCATTCACGAACGCACGAGCTCCGCTGAGCGCAGGTCGGTTATCCTGACCCTCTATCTGGCGAACCGCAATCCCTTGATCATCCTGCCCAATTGTGGCATCAGAGCAAAACAACCCAATCAAGATCGAAGCTAAAAGAACTCGGCGGAGCCAAAATTGGTACCGAGCAATGAAAGGCTGAATATCTGATAAACTATTAGTTTCCAAAGCGAACCTCTTGAGTAAGTAAAGCCTCTGAGTGCAGCTTTTCAATTGTCATCTGGATGACTAACAAATCAAAGCCCAAGTGAAATTTTAGACCCAACTTCTAACATGCAAAATGACCACACTGATCGCGAACCCTTCCAAAAAGCGGCTCGAATCATTCGCGACTGCGATGCGATCTTGATTACCGCGGGTGCAGGCCTGGGAGTCGACTCTGGCTTACCGGATTTCCGAGGGACGGAAGGATTTTGGCGGGCGTACCCCGCGTTTCGGAAGCAAGGGCTGGATTTTTACGATCTGGCAAACCCACGATGGTTCAAAGACAATCCCCGGCAGGCGTGGGGATTCTACGGTCACCGACTCAACCTCTACCGCGCTACCGCGCCTCATCGTGGTTTCGAAATCATGTTGAACTGGGTCCGGAAGATTAACCACAATTATTTTGTTTTCACCAGTAATGTTGATGGACATTTCCAGAAAACTGGATTTTCACCCGAACAAATTTATGAGTGTCACGGCAGCTTCGAATTTCTCCAGTGTAGTGAAGTTTGTACTAGGCAAATCTGGAGTGCAGAGCAGACAACATTGCAGATAGATGAAGAAACTTTTACCGCCCAGACACCAATCCCCGAGTGCCCCATTTGCTCTTCAGCCGCTCGCCCTAACATTCTAATGTTCGGAGACTCTCAGTGGGTTGCAGACTACCATCAAACTCAAAACCAAAAATATGACCATTGGCTTTCGTACCTTTCCGCAAACTCACATATCGCAATTATCGAAATTGGCGCGGGCACAGCAATTCCAACTGTTAGATCCGAATCAGAAAAAATTGCCCGCGAATTCAATCAACCAATGATTCGAATTAATCCCCGTGAAAACAATGGGCCCCATTCCTGCATCTCAATTAGTGATGGCGGACTGGAGGGTTTGCGTGAAATTGAAAATGAATTGCGTTTAATTCAATCTTAAACCGTACAAATTTTACGAATCGTCAACTCAATTTCAGTTGAATTAGAAATTGAATTTCACTCCCCGACACCTAAGTTCAAGTGCAAGCTGTTCCACCGATTGGTAGACAACTGCCTCCCACCCCATTGCGCGGGCGCCTGCGACGTTGTCCAGGCGGTCATCTACAAATAAACATTTCTTTGGCTCCACCGCCGCAACAGCCAATGCCCGCTCGTAAATGAGAGCATCAGGCTTCATTGCCCCAATTTCGTAACTTAAAACAAAATCACTAAACAACTGTCTGAGAATAGGGAATCTCAACAGCGCAAACTCCCAGTGCGAAACGCAGGTATTGGACAAAATTCCAATTGGAAAATTGACCGCTTTAAGCTGTCCAATTAACGGGATCAATTTCCGGTTCAAGCTAAATATGTCACTAATCGAGTGGAGCAAAAATTCGGGGCTCAAATTGGTATCTGACAATTCAGAAAACCGGTTGCAAAACTCCTGTCGATTGACTTCACCGGTTTCAAATGACTGTTGAAGACCGGACTCAAAAATCCACTTAATCACTTGATCAGGATGAGCAGTTATGGAGTCGGCAATACGAGTAGCACCAATTTCATGATCAAACGGTAAGATCACGTTTCCAAGATCAAAAAACAAATATTCAATATCAGCCATTTGTGCCACCAACCGCGAACAAAATTCAATCTGCCAATGATACCCGAAGACTTGTGTCATCGACTACACTTGTGTGACGATGACGTTCGATTATCTCACCCGTTTGCAAGCCAAACCAGTTTTGACGACCGACCTCGGTAATTCCGCGACGACTGCAATTGACCAGTTAGTTTTGGCTACTAACTCCGAACCTCGGCCCGATTTCCCAAAAAGAGAAGGAGGATACCATGTTGTTCAGCATTGATTCTTCCGGTTTTGACAAGACTGGGTGATTTTTAAAAAAGCATCCGGCCAACGCACCTTGAAAACTCTCCGACCAAACTAAAATTCATCCTCAACAAAAAGTTGAAGAAGCAATTCGCCGATCGAGAAATGTGAGGCGAAAAACTCTGACTGGATAATTATAAAATGCAATCAATGAAAAGCTTGGAAATCAAGAACCTTGACCAGTTAAAAAAAACGGGATGGAAATCGGAGTCAGTAAAATCGGAACTTCGGCGAAATTTCCTCCGACAACTCGCCAAAGGAGATGAACTTTACCCTGGCATCATTGGGTACGAGAACACGGTAATTCCCGAGATCAACATTTCCCTCATTTCCGGCCATGACATGCTTTATTTAGGTGAGAAAGGACAAGCGAAAAGCCGATTAATGCGCGGGTTGATTCAGTTCCTCGATGAAGAGATTCCCTATCTAGACATCCCGGGAGCCCCATTTCACGAAGATCCTATAAATCCGTTAAGCGGTGTTGCGAAAGCGTTTGTTGAGAATCGAAAAGACGAGGAGATCCCGATAAAATGGTGGCACCGAAATGACCGTTTCGCTGAACGTCTTTCTCCGGGAACCAAGTTTGCCGACATCATCGGTGAAATTGACCCAGCGAAACTCGCTGCTGGAGCAAGCATGTCTACCGAAGATGCGCTCCATTTCGGGCTGATTCCGAGAATGCACAGAGGTATTTTTGCCATGAACGAACTACCCGAACTCGACGAACTTGTTCAGGTAGGACTGTTTAACATTCTTGAGGAAAGAGATGTGCAAATTCGTGGATTCCCAGTTCGATTCGACATAGATGTCATGATTCTGTTTTCCGCAAACCCATCCACTTTTAACCGAAGTGGTAAAGTCATCCCTCAGTTGAAAGATCGAATTGGAAGTTTAATACAAACCCACTATCCGGCGGACCGTGATCACGGCATTCAGATCACTGAACAAGAATCAGGGATTGACCTTGACGGTGACTATCCCGTTCGAGTGCCCTATTTCATGAAAGAAATTTGTGAACAAATCACGGTTCAGGCCAGGAAATCAAAATACGTCGATCAACAATCCGGGGTTAGCGCCAGATTCAGTCTTGCGAATTACAGAACGATGATCTCCAGCGCGAGACATCGGAGTGTGATCACCGGCGAGACACCCGCCGTGCCTCGGATTAGCGACCTCGGACACCTTCACACTTCAGCGCTTGGCAAGCTTGAACTTGACCTGATGGGCAGTCACCAGATGTCGGAAAGACAAGTGCTGGACAGCATCGTGGCAGAAGCCATTCAAATCGTCTTCGAAGAATACGTCTCTCAACACGGGCTATCCGAGATTGCAGACATCTTTGGAAAGGGCATCAAGATTGAGGTTGGTGATTTGATACCTTCAACACAATACGCGGACCGCCTCCAACGTGTACCACCCGCCTGGGAGAAAGCCTTTGAGATCAACGCCTCTCAAGACGCTGCGGTGCGAGCCTCTTGCGTCGAATTCATTTTAGCTGGCTTGTACTCGCTGGATAAAATTTCTCGAAATCAAGCTCACGGTCATTCTTCCTACCAAACTTAGTTAACAGTGTCGTTTTACGGCGAGAGTTATTTCGATGGCGAATAGCAAAAAAATTGGCGGAATTGTGCAAACGTATTTGAAGTACGACCCTGTCAAATTCCCCAGCCCAACGCTGCCGCCTTCGGACATCATTTCATCTCTGATGAATGGAATGTTAGCCACCGGGAACTCGCGTGAACTTACCGCTGAGGAGCTTGCAAGGGCGATTCGAATCGATCCCGAACAGTTTTCCGGGTTTGGGCCGAGTATTGACCAGATGCAAGCCGCGCTCGAAGAACGAAAACGGAAAATCCTGTCTAGCTACGAAACGAAGTCTGTTCAGCTAGAGGCACGGAAAAGATTCCAAAAACACTCCAAGAACGGGCCGAAAGCCAGTCCCGATTTAAAACACCATTTGCTCGAAGCTGTCCAACAGGAACAACTTTACGACCTTGAACGGATTTATTACCTCATTGGAGATGACGCATCTCCGTTTGCCCAGCATATCGCTCAACTGATTGCCCGGTTAGCAACCAAATATGAAATTGATGAATTGGTATCGAAATATCAATTTACCGGTCAACAGTCTCTGGGGGTTTCAGAGGCAATTGAAATCAAGGAAGAGCTTGAGAAAATTGACGAGCTCCTCGAACAACTTAAAGAGGCGAGAGATACGGCACAGATTGGAATTATCGACCTCGATCAACTAAGCGAATTCATGGGTCAGGAATCTATGCAGGCGCTCGAGGAACTCCAGCAGGCTATCGAAGAATACGTGAGAGACGTCGCAGAGCAACAAGGGCTGGCAGCACGAAACGGCAAATTTGAGCTAACCCCACAAGCCTACCGTGTCTTCCAAGGTAGTTTACTATCTCGAATTTTCAGCAACCTCAACGAATCTAAATCCGGCCGGCATAATGGCAACGTCACGGGAGAAGGGGCCGTCGAATTACAATCGACAAAGCCATATGAGTTCGGGGACTCCTTGACTCATATGGACATCCCGCAAACTTTCATCAATGCAATGTTGCGATCCAATAGTCAACTCCCCGTCCAGTTAAAGCCGGAAGACATCGAAATTCATCGTACGCGTAACAATCCCAAATCAGCCACCGTCGTTGTCATGGATATGAGCGGGTCGATGCGGTACGACGGCCAGTACATCAACGTCAAACGAATGGCTATCGCAATGGAGGGTTTGATTCGCCGGGAATTTCCAGGGGATTATCTTAACTTCGTTGAAATGTACACTTTTGGCAAAATCCGCACTTCAGGTGAAATCATCGATCTGATGCCGAAACATGTCAGCATTCACGACCCCTGGGTCCAACTAAAGGTTGATATGAGCCGCGAGGATGTCAGTGAAACCATGATTCATCAACATTTCACCAACATTCAACATTCGCTCCGCCTAGCTCGACAACTTCTCGCAAGCCAGGATACTCCCAATCGACAAATCGTCTTAATTACTGACGGACTCCCGACCGCTCACTTCGAAGACAATATGCTGTACATGCTTTATCCGCCGCACCCTCTCACAGAAGCGGCGACCATGCGGGAAGGTGCAATGTGTGCCCGCGATGGAATCACAATCAACACGTTTTTAGTGCCCAGTTGGTCTCAGTCAGAAGAAGATATCCGGTTCGCCCATCGTCTGAGTGAACAAACCAAGGGGCGGGTCTTCTTTACCGCCGGGGGAGATCTCGACCGCTTTGTCGTATGGGATTATCTCAATCGGAAACGTGAAATTCTTGGCTGATCCTAAGCTAACTAAATCAAACCGGCGTGGCGGCCAGTTTAATTTTTTTTCATTCACATTCGAAACCTATCGTTTTTAGAATTCCACCTCAGGCAAATCCACGCGATCACCCTCCGCGGTTAAGGTCATCCAAAAAAACGGTTTTTTCTCCACTAGATCTTCGACCGGAGAAAAGAACTCTGCCAGCGAAGCAAATTGATCTTTCGTCAGGCGACCGCCATCTTTTTGAACTCCATTCTTTGAGACAATGAAAACCTGATAGGGAACGCCAACGACCGCATTGGAGTCAATCGCAACCTCAAACTGACCATTCTCATCGGCGCGAACGACAGCGCCTCCGAGCCGATGTATCCGATCAATCGCTTCGTTATCCAGCGCCTGAAATGAATCGGGATGCACCAACCTTCCCTCGGAACGAGAATTTGGTTTCTTATTGGCGGGCAGAATCAGAACGACGGCACCACGATCCGCCCGAAGATTCCCATCCTCTCGAAAAGAAACCGATCCATAAACTCTGCAATCCAAAGTTCGATTAAAATCGGCTGACGTTGGCGAGGTCAATCCACCCACCAACAGCCCCATCACAAAAAAGACTCCCGCTGTAACGACCAACAATAAAGCTTGGAAATAAACCACCCAACGTGGAAGCTGAATCAGCTCACGAAACGGCGGCCGTCCACCCGACTCGCCTTGCTCCCCTAGATTGTCACCAGAATGTCCACTTGCCATCCGCATCACTCTCGAGTTTTTTCCCGTTGGTTTATCAAGTCATCATGTCTGTTCTAAGTCGTTAAAAACACAAAAATCATGATCCAGTCAATAACTTTTCGACGCCGGCATTAGTTCCGTCATACCAACTCACGCTGGAAATAGCAGTCCCTCTATTTATCCCAGTTTGCGGTTTGGAAAACAAGGTTATCGTGACGAGCTTATTTGGCTAAGATTATATTAAATCGCCTTGGTGACATTGAGATTCGCTGCAATTTCGTACTGCAATCGGAATTCGATTGAATTAAATTTAGGTACCGCGTTCAATTTGTTCGCGGAAACATTGAAAACAGGACGCCATGCCCACCATCAAATTGTCTACCGCTCAGAATTCAAGGCCAACCCTAACCAATCAAAAACGGACGACGGCCATCAGAAGATTTCGACCCCATCCAAACTCACCTAACAGTCCAACGGCTACCCGGCTGCTGATCGTGTTCGCAATTTACTCATGCTTCTTGTTGCCATCGTCTTGCTTCGGACAGGCCGATCGCCCACGGGTCGTGACAGTCGATACCGGTGTTCAATTCGAAGGGGAAGTTTTTACAGTTCGACAACTCAGCACCTCAACCACCTCCTACAACGCTTACGGGTCCTCTCGTGACAACATCGTGGTGATCACTGACGGTCTGCGACGCGTGTTTATTGGAGATAGTCATGTTTTAAATCTTGGCGACTCAGGTCAGAGTGACGAAATAAATTTTGATATCGACCAGAAAGCGTATAACGGTTCGGAAGGAAACGGAGCTTTCATTGGCGTTGGCCCGTTCAATCAATATGGGCATCGACAATTTTCCATCGGTGTTCGCTTGCCAGACAAAACATCGGTTCGCAGAACCTACACTCAGGGAATCACGAAAATAACTCCCCGTTATTGCGTTTTAGAAACGCTGGTAGGAAATCCAACCGCCCCATTGAAACAATGGACCATGCATATTGCCACCGGTACCGTTCCCAAAAACATCTTGAGAAACGTCTTACTATCGCGCATCAAAAATCCAACGAAACCCGATGAGTTTTTTGACATCGCCTACCTTTTCCAGCAGATGGGCGACTACAAACTTGCCAGCGAAGAACTCCGACAAATCGAATCGAAGTTCCCTGGCCTCAAAGAACAAATTCGCACCCAAAGGGATAGAATCGGTCAACTAAAAGCCAGGCAAATCCTGCGGGAAATCGACTTGCGAAAAGATGCGGGGCAATTTGACCTCGCCCTCCAAATGGCTAAAGTACCGGCTAAAGACCGGCTTGCTGGAGAGATCAAAGCGGAGTTCGACAATGTCGAATCAGAAGAGTTAGCTGCTCGCAAACGCGTGGATCAAACACGAGCGGCGGTAATTGAATTGACTAACCAGGTTCAAAATTTAAGCAACGAACAAATTGAGGCGGTTCGTCGATTTCGCGATGAAATCGAAGTTGACTTACATCGCTTCAATGAAGACCGCCTCGCGGCTTACATTCGTCTTGCGAAAGACATCTCGATGCCAGCTCAGCAAAAACTCGCTCTCGCGATAAGTGGCTGGCTTTTGGGAAGTAACAATGCGATCGAAAATCTTGCTGTCGTCCAATCTATGTTTGACGTCCGGGATCTCGTTCGTGAATATCTCAATGAAACCACGACACTTCAACGACGGGCCGCTATCCTCAAGGAACTTGCAAGTAAAGAGTCAGGAACTCCTACGATTCTTGACGCCATGATTCAACAGATGAAACCAATCGAACCCACCGATGCAGTTGATAACTATACGGGTGAGACAGCTATCGAATTTCAGGTTGAAGTTCCTGGTACAGCAGCTAATCCAGCCCCCACACAATTTCGCTGCATTGCCCATTTGCCTCCGCAGTACAATCCTTATCGAAAATATCCGATGATCATCTCGCTGCCCGGAGGCACGCAACCACTCGATCAAAACATGGAGATCTGGTGCGGGAAGTACAACCAAAAGTTAAAAATCCGCCAGGGCAATGCGCCTCGCAATGGCTATATCGTTGTTACTGTGGACTGGCGAGCACCTGGTCAAACAGGTTGGGCCTATTCCGGCCGCGAACACAAAGTGGTGCTCGATGCCCTGTATCGCAGTCTAAGAATGTTCTCGGTTGATTCCGACCGAGTCTTCCTCTCCGGGCACCGCGAGGGTGGAGATGGAGCGTACGACATCGGAATTTCCCACCCAGAGCATTGGGCCGGGATCATCGGATACTCTGGAGCCTTTGGTAAATATATCAATAAGTACTGGGACAACGTCCATGTCCAGTTACCTCTTTATTGCGTCAACGGCCAAAAAGATGTTGTCTCCATCGCACAAATGGAATTCGCAATTAACAAATGGATGAGGCCCAAATACATCAACCCCACGATCGTTCAATACATCGGACGCGGTAATGAATTGTTTATGGAAGACCTTCCGTTTGCCTTTCAATGGATGAAAGGGCAAAAGCGACCTTGGCCCGACCGCGGCGGATTCGAATTTACGTGCAACGCTCTGCGACCGTGGGATACCTATTTCTGGTTCTTTGAACTCAAAGGAATCCCGGACGACCGGATCGTTCGCCCCGAGCTATTTAACCAAACGAAGAAATTCAACAAAGTAGAGATTTCTGGTGAAATCAGCAGTCTCAACAGTTTTCGACTCGGCCCCGCCAGCATGAAAATCAAGTCCGATGCTACTCTCTGGCTTTCACCACAATTTGCCGATCTAAAAGAGCCAATTCAAATCCGGGGGAGGGGCAGTTTCAAAGGTTCCGTCACGGCCTCTCGAAAAACCATCCTCGAAGACGTTTTACGACGAGCAGATCGCGAGCACATCTATCACGCAAAAGTCGATTGCATCAACGGAACCTGGACGACTTCGGAGTGACTCTGTAAAGCTGGCACCGCGCCTAGCGTTGCTGAGAACCGCTCTTTTTGTCACTTGTCTTCTGGACTACCTCGGTCAACGCCTTTTTTTTTATGATACAACCGGTAATTCGCCAACCGTCCTCGTGAGTCTCCATGACCCAGCCCATCGGGCCAAAGTACGGGGCAATGCTCACTTCATAATTTTCGGGCAACTTTGATCCGTCCAACTTTTGCTTACGAAGAGTCTCGTCATCCAACTCTTTTCCTGCTGCCGCTGCTTGTTCTTCAGCCTGCTTCTTGAATACCTGATTGACCACTCTCGCGAGCACAGTCTGGGAAGACGCCATCTCGCCACGCCGGACCATCTCGTAGTTGGCTTCTAAGGCGAGATCCATTCGTCCAAACTGACGCCAGCATACATCCGACCCATCGGTCAGTTTATCAATGGCGGTTTTGACTTCGATGTAGTCCGGTGCACTCGCCAGTTTTGATTTTTTCTGACTGAGAAGTTTGCGGAGATAACCTTTGTTATTCGCGATCAATAAGTTGCCACCATGAACTACGAAATACTTTTTTGCGAACAATTGAAACGCGGGTTCTTCTTCCTCTTCTTCTTCGTACTCTAAATCACCGGGCAATTCGAAGCCATCAAGATCATCCGGCAACTCTTCTTCCATCGCCGCAGAATCAACTTCTATCACCTTGATTCCACCTAAGCTGATCACCTGGCCATTAGTCGCTCTGCGCAGACTTTCAAAAACGAAATCCGGCTCGGCCTTCACAGGAATCCCAATGACCACCCGCTCGCTTGACGCCGCAATTGGACGCTCAACCGCAGAGGCGATCGTCAAACGATTATCCAGCAAACCGACCAGTTTCACGATATCCAACTGCATGTCAGGATCGACTTTGAAATCATTCAACGTCCGCTCAAATGCGCCCTCTTCGTCCAGGAATCCATCATACAAACCACCGACACTGCCAAGGGCATCGGAAAAATCCCAATTACCAATGACTAACGCCGAGGCTTCTTTGGGAACCCAATTCGCTGGTTCCAATGGCTTGGAATTGCCGGCGAAATTAAACATCTTAAAGATCTGATCATTGTTATCGATTTTCTGACCGCGGGGAGCGTAGGTAAAACTACGGTGAAGCAATTCATGCTCTCCAGTCGCAACTGAGACATTCCCTCCCATTGCCTTGAACGCTCCAAAGCCCTGATCTTTGAGCACCTTCGAAAAGTCATTCCGAGCTTTTAAATCACCGCGCCGTTCGTCCTCGAGTGCCTGCGCCAATTGGATATACCCGAACGGGTCTACGTACCAACGGAAGTGGGCGTCAAATTCATCAAGATTCGTCTGTTTCATGATTCCCTTAAACGAATTCAGGGAAGCAAGTGTTTCCGCTTTTTGGATCTGCTGGGGCGCGTTTAACCGAGCGAGCACATCACGAAAAATGGTTTCGTTATCGGAGACCAGCATCCATCCGTTGACCACAGCCTGATGGTTGGTCGTACTAAAACGAACAGGCTTTTGGTGTTTTAGAACCGCCTTGGTTGTGGGAACTCCATTGATTTCCTTCTCCGTGACCTCGGCGCCTTTTTCCTTGAGCATCGCATTGATCTTTTTTTGCAATGCCTTCGCCTTGTCCTCGGTTTCCGAAACATCCACCAGAACCACCAATCCGTGAGTTCCTTTCGCAATTTGCTTTCCAGCTACATCAGGCACGACACCGGCAATACAAATCTCACCCGTTTGAACGGCGTCCATATCGTCGATTTTCAAGCCCAGACTGACGTTCTGCCTATTCATCAAATCTTTAATTTGGTCGGCCAAGCTATCAATAAATGGTTGGATTGCCGGATCTTTCGCGAGCGTACCGAACTGAGTTGATTTAAACTGCGCTTCGAGCTTACCGGGGTCGGGGACCGATATCCAAAACTTCGTTGAAGCTGGCAGAAACTCTTCACTACCGGCAACTGGCTTTGCTTCGACTTTTGGATTTTGCTGGCCGGGTTTTTCTTCGACCTCCGGCTTAGCTAGGGTTTCACTCTTTTTGGTTTCCGCAGTTTCACCAGCCGAGTCCTTTGCCGGCTCCTGCTCCGCCTTCATTTTGTCTCTGGACCCCGCAATTTCCGATTTGTCCTGCTTAGGAATCGCTTCACTTGGGGGTTCCGATTTAGCGGATTCCGCCTTGCTCGGTTCTAGATCAGATGAAGGTGTTTCTTCCTGTTCCGCATTAGCGGCTGACGCGACAACAACTGCCGGTTCCGTTTGTTTCTCATTCTCCTGAGCGAAACAGATAGACGTCTGTTCGGCAAAAGAAACTCCTAGACTCAAACAGATGAGGGTAACGAATACTCGTTTAACCACAGAACTCTCCTTACGAAGTAGCCTTACAATTTCAGGTTAGAGAAATTGGAGCAGCGACGTACACAACGGACGGAATTGAAAATTGATCGCAAACGGCAAATTCAGAAATTTCACCGTAATTGTCGGGAAACTTTCCTCATTTTAGCCGTACCACAGTTGTATCGACCAAAATTGTCAGAATTAACAAACCAAGACAATTGATTCATAAACCTTCGCAAGCCTGCCTAACCCTCACAATGTTATCCAATCTCATGGCACCTCGTAAACCGCTGAGAATCCCTAAAAACGGGCTAGTCTTGGATTTTTGCGATCGTTCTTCAAATAAGCCGTTAAATCAAGGAAAAATCATACTAAAAGCCGTGAGCGGTTCGATTAGTCTTGCCCAAATCGGCCTCGATTTAGCTCCGCACCTGAAAACCTGAGAATTGTTTCCCTATGCTACCTTGGGGCATTAAATTGCTGCGATACAATTTAGGTCTGAGCAAGACAGTTTCATCCATCAGACCATTTTATCAATTCTAACATGATTCCTAATATTCTCGCTGAGCGCTACGCGTCCTCTGAAATCAAGTCTATCTGGTCCGCCGAGGGTAGGGTGGTTCTCGAACGGGAACTGTGGATCGCTGTCATGACGGCTCAAAAACAACTCGGCCTCGACATCTCCGATGAAGTCATTTCGGCATACCAATCGGTCAAAGATCAAGTCGACCTCGAGTCCATCATGAAGCGGGAGAGAATCACGCGTCATGATGTTAAAGCAAGAATCGAAGAATTTTGCGACCTCGCTGGACATCAACACATTCACAAAGGGATGACTTCGCGTGATCTGACTGAAAATGTTGAACAGCTTCAGGTATACCGGTCTCTTCAGATCATTCGGACGAGAACCATTGCTGCCCTTGCGCAACTCAGTGAAGCCGCCAAAAAATGGCAAGACTTGTTCATCACTGCCCGAACACATAACGTTGCCGCCCAACCAACCACCTTTGGTAAACGACTCGCTATGTTTGGTGAGGAATTACTCATTAGCCTTCGTTCACTCGAATCACTTCTTGAAAATTACTCTGTTCGCGGACTTAAAGGAGCGGTTGGAACCCAGATGGATCAACTGAGCCTGCTTGATGGAGATTATGAAAAATCCAATCAACTAGAACTTCTGGTGGTGCAGCATCTAGGAATCCCAAAAAGATTTGAAAACGTTGGACAAGTCTATCCACGAAGCCTCGACCTTCGCACCGTTAATTGCCTCACCGAACTTGCCAGTGGACCGTCATCGCTTTGCAAAACACTGCGACTCATGGCGGGCCACGAAACAGCAAGTGAAGGATTCGCGAAAGGACAAACTGGTTCCAGCGCAATGCCTCATAAGATGAACTCTCGATCAAGCGAGCGAGTTAATGGATTTCACACAATCCTCAAAGGATATCAAACCATGGCCGCCGGCCTTGCCGGTGACCAATGGAACGAAGGGGATGTCTCATGTTCGGTCGTCAGACGCGTGATGCTTCCCGATGCGTTCTTTGCCATTGATGGATTGTTTGAAACATTCCTGACCATTCTTGGACAGATGGATGCGTACCCCGCAGTCATTGAAAAAGAAAACAATCATTACCTCCCATTTCTTTTGACGACAACCATTATGATGGAAGCGGTCAAAGCAGGAGTTGGACGAGAAACGGCTCACCACGCTATTAAGCAACATGCCGTCGCCACGGTCAATGATTTAAGAGAGGGTACCATTTCACAGAACGATCTTCTTGCCCGCCTTGCCAATGATCAGAGTTTAAAACTGAATGAGGCAACGCTACGAGAAATCCTCGAAAACGGACGCAACAATGTTGGAGCGGCGCGTCAGCAAGTACAACAATTTTCTGAAAACGTTGGTGAATATCTCGAAAAGTATCCCGAAGCTGCCAAGTACACACCGGGTGGAATTCTTTAAAGTGATGGCACGGGAGTAGGCGAACCTGAAATTCTGCGTCGGTCGACCGCCTAATGGACACCCCGATTTAGAGTCCGAGAATTCCCTCCTCGGCATTTTTACCAACCTGACTTCGGAACGGTTGCTGATTTTCAAACCGTTTCAACTGCTGTTGGCAGATCTTCTTTTTGTCGGCAGGCGCAATTTCAAGCGCCTGTTTGGCCCACTTCACAGCAGATTCAAAATCACCCGTTTCCGCAAAAGCGGCAGCTAATGTGTCCAGTTGGTACCAATCTCGATAGTCAGTTAGCCCGCAAGCTTTGTTCGCTTTTTCGATCGCAAGCGCTCCATTCCTAAACGCGCCGTCAGGACAGGTCGCTAAAAACCAGGCATACCCGTTCAGGGCTTCGTCAAGTTCCGGTGCCAATTTTTCAGCCGATTTGAAATCGTCTGAAGTCTTCTGATAGTCTCCCAGTCCTAGCCAGGCAACTGCTCGATTGGAGTACGCCACCGCGCTCTCGGGGTCTAGCTTGAGATGTTGCGTGTGATCAGCGACAGCCTGAGAGAAATCATTCTGCTTAACATAGCAAACACCCCGATTCGCATAAGCCAATGGAAACTCCGGAGCATACTGAAGCGCACGATTGAAATCACGGATCGCCTCTTTATTTTTCCCCTGTTTAAACAAGATCCAACCGCGCGCGTTTAACGCCATCGCATTTTTTGGCTGGAGTTTGACAGATTTTTCAGCATCTTTAAAAGCTTGCTCAAAATCATTGCCTAACAAAGCGAGGTTGCACAATCCAACGTAAGCATCGGAGAGCTTTGGATTCAGCTTCAAAGCACTTTGGTAATCCTCTTCCGCACCGTTGAAATCTCCAGCATTCAGCTTGGCACTTCCGCGACTGACAAACCAAATCGGATCATTATTCTTTAATTGAATCGCTTGATCATAACCCGCGATTGCCTGCTCAAAATCGCTGAGTGCATAAAACGCCAAACCAATATTAAAATGGGCGTTCGCTAAATTTGGATTGATCCGAATCGCTTCGTTAAAATCCCGCGCAGCAAGCAGAAACTTGCCTTGAGCTTGCAATACCACGCCTCGGTTCATCCAAACCACAGGGTTGGTGCGATTGATGGCCAGCGAACGATCTAAATCAGTAAATGCAGCAACTAACTCACCCAATTCTCGGAATACCATACCTCGGTGGGCGTAGGCAATGGAATCTTGCCCGTTCGCTTCGATCCGTTTCGAAAAGTAGTCTTTCGCTTCCGCAAGATCCATCAAGTATTGAGCTGGAAGCCAACCTTCGATGTTATCGAGCATGCACCATTTTCCATCAACTCGGGAGATCGTATGAATCCCCCCTTCAAAGACCTTGCCTACGTCCTCTTTCTTGTATTTGGTGGTAAAATTTGCCGTCGCGACAACCCGATCCCCAACCTCCTGACCGACCGCAGGGAGAAGCCAAAACAGATAAACCAACGCAATAGAAGCAGAAAAAAGCAACGATGATTTCATGGATGGGGATTTCAAAAAGACAAATGATCGAACCGATTTAGGCTAGATCGAAAACCGTGAAAAAGCAAACGAGTTCTTAATTTTCAGACTTTATCCACTCAGCGGCGGAACCCTCGAGACTATTTACCGATACAAAATCTACCAAAAACTAAATCGAGAATATCATCGGTATAAATCGCCCCCACCACCTGGCCAAGGGCCTCCAATGACCGCCGAAGTTCCGATGCGACCAGCTCATCCCCCAACTCATGAGTAACGGCCTGTTCAGCATGTCTCACCGCTGCCGCAGCATCTCGCAAACTTTCAGACGCTCTCAACACCGTCGTACCAACGATGGACTGATCTTCCGATTGGGAATTAATCACCGCCAGGGAAATCTCATTGGCTAGCGAAGCTAAACCGCGACCATCCTGACTACTCGTAGCCACCACGGGACCACTAAACCCCAGGGATCGGATCTGCTCGAACCGTTCTGCCGGTCGAGTGGATACTGAGGGATGCAAATCAATTTTTGTCAAAACCAAAATACAGGCGTCCGTCAAATTAGATAGTTGCTCTTTCTCCCACGGCGTAACGTCCCTCTGACTGTCGATACAAAACAGCAGTGCATCCGCCTGCTCTTGCTGTTCAACGCGATGCCTTTGGGCTTGTGATGAAACGAATTCCGATCGCTCCTCAGCACCCGCTGTATCAACCAAGTCGAGTTTCATTGAACTTAGAACAAGCTCACCGACAAGAAAATCGGTCGTTGTCCCCGCAACCTCAGTCACAATCGATTGCTGCGTTCCGAGCAACGCATTAAACAGGCTGCTCTTGCCCGAATTCGGCTCACCCCACAAAACCACTCGCGGAGCCTCCGCTCCGCGATCGCGGAGCGTTATTTGTTTCTGGATTGTCTCTAATTTGTGTCCAGCACTTTCGAGCTGTCCCAGCAATTGTGGTCGCGTGATAAATTCAATATCTTCTTCGACAAAATCCAAACCGGCTTCTAATTCCGCAAGTGTGCCCATCAAGTCATCACGAATTGATCCAAGAGGCCCCGCCAGACCTCCTGCCATCTGCCGCAGGGCGGTGTCAAGTTGCTGTTCACCCGACGAATCAATAACTGCGAGAACTGCCTCTGCCTGTGTGAGATCAATCCTCCCCGAAAGAAACGCTCGCAACGTAAACTCACCTGGTCGGGCCAACCGAGCTCCACAACCACAAATTTTATTCAAAACCATCTCAAGCACGGGGCGAGAACCGATCAAATGAAACTCAGCGGTCGGCTGCCGCGTATAGCTCCGTTGCGTCGGCCAAAGATACAAATCGATGTCCGCCTTAAGCCCCTCGTCGACGGTTACTTGGCCATTTGTCGAGGTAGGCCGCGAGCGATTGGGGAATCCATGCGGTTCAGGATTCTCAAAGAGCGTTTCCACTATATCTACGGTCCGAGGGCCGCTGATGCGCACAATTCCCCGCAACCCCGGTCCAGGTGCGGAAGCAATTGCTGCAATCGTATCATCGACATCTAGCGAAACCATGATTTAGTTACCGCGTTGCTTCAGCTTTTTCTTTCGCTCTGCATTTCTCACGCGACGGGCTTCGGCTTCAGAATCACGCTTTTCTGTTTTAGCCGCCTCAGCCTTTAATTGCTTTCTCGAAGCGCGTGAACTGCCACCCTCCAACGCAAGTTTATCGGTGTCCAGGACAGGCTTGGGAAGCAATTTCCTCTCAATGATGCCCCATAAACTCGATGTAATAAAATAGATACACAATCCTGCGGCCACTTTGAAGAACATGACGCCCATGAAGATCATCATAAAAGTCATCATCTTCTGCATCATCTTTTGCTGGTCGTCAGTCGGCGGTGGAGTGAATAACTTCTGCTGAGCGATGAACAGAATCATGGTCAAAATCGGCAGGATGTTGAAGTACGGTCCCAGCCACCCTGTCGGCGCGGCAAGCACTGCCGGCATCCAATTCTCCCAAAAGAACAATTGATCGGGCGCGGCAAGGTTACTGCACCACTGCATCCCGGGAATGAGCGGTTGATCACGAAGGGCAATATCCACATTCAAAGCTTTGTAAAGCCCGTAAAAAACAGGCAACTGGAAAAACATCATGAAACAGCCACCAAACGGATTGAACTTGTACTTTTGATACAGCTCACGCTGGGCCGCCGCCCGCTTTTCCATGTCATCTTTATACTTCTCCGTGATCTCTTTCATTTGAGGCTGAAGATGCTGCATCATCTGAGCGTTCAAAGCCGCTTTGCGAGACAACGGAATCATCAAACTTCGCACGAGAACCGTCAGCAAGATAATCGCAAGACCATAACTCGTTTTGAATGTTAATAGATAAAAGAAATGCAGAACTTTGAGTAACACAATCGAGCACCATGAGAACCAGCCAAAGGTTCGCACATCACTTAGACCGTACTGCTTCAGGACGACCGGGTCTTTGGGGCCAATAAATACATCGAATGACTTGACCAAACTACCGCCGGGAGCAAGGTCCGCGGGGGCAACCATTTGAAAGGTGCAATCAACGAGCTTTTGCAGTCTCGCATTCTTGGGAATCTCAGGAAGCTTCCCCTGTCGACTGTTAACGTATGCCCACACGCTATTGGTCATAAACGATTCGCCAGACTCCACGTTGGGAATCATCGAGACATTAAAATAGTGCGAATCAACGCCAACCCATTTGAGCTCCCTGTCCCGGGCGTCGTTGGAACCGGGGTCGCAAATGAAATCGATTTTTGGAATTGTCTTCTGAGCTCCCTTAACAATTTCCGGGCAGCCATAGAAAACGTATGAATTTACTCCGTTTGCACCAACGACATCGCGAGCACCAGCGATGTAGCCAATTGCCGTTTGGCGTCCGTGAATCTTATTGGCGTACCACCACGTCTCGGCTGTTAGCCCCGTCGGGCCATCCATTTTGTACGCGAGCTGCTGAGCTTGATTCGATCCATTTTTAATTTCAACTTCAAGATTTAGATGAAAAGTCCGAGAGGTCAAATCTGCCGGTGCATCAACAGGAACCTCCGGCATTTTATAACGTTTAAATACCGTGATTGGCCCCTGATAACCAAGCTCCTTAAGCTTGGCTTCCGAGAGTTCAAATGTAAGTTCGACTAAATCTTTGGTGACTTTGGAAACTTCCCAGTTGGCGTCTTTCATATCGCCATCTAGCTCTGGCCACGCCTCATCAATTGCCCCCGGCTTCACCAGCGACAGAATAAATGCTTCTGGAAAATCGTATTAGTCGTCAACTAACCCCTGCTCCGGTCGGATCACCTGAATTGGCTTTGCAGTGAGGCTAATTTCGAATTTCTTCTCCTCACCATTTCGGTTTACCGTGATCTTGACCAAGCTGCCCGGCTTCGTCTTGTTCTCTAAGTAATCTTCAAAATCATCTGCTGAAGTGATTGGCTCGTCGTCGACCGACAGGATGAAATCTCCAACCGTTACTCCAGCCACCGCCGCCGGAGTACCATCACCGACCGTGCGAATACGAACCCCCTCCGGAGTGTCTTCAGGGTCAAGACAGCCAATGTAGCCGCCTTCCCAAATCAGGTCTCGATAGGTGTAACGGCCATTTGTGTCACGGACATTCAACTCAACCCGAGAGATCGCTCCTCCGCGTTTGTTGATTGTGACCAAATAACGATCGGAACCATCGGGATTGAGTGATCCCATAGTGACAAATTCGTCGGCAAAGATCCGGGTCGGTGCTTCAACCGGCGCCGTCTCAGCTTCCGATTCATCCGCTGGCGAATCTCCCGCAGCTTCCCCCGAAACTATCTCACCTTCTCCAGCTTCCCCTTCCGTATTTTCGACTGGAGCAACCCCATCGCCACCTTCAACCTGTTGGGCAACATTTTCTTGTGGCTCGGGCATCAGGTAATTTTGCAAAATTACCGCAGTCATCATGAACGCTGATGAAAACAAAAGAAAAGTTAGGAAACGTCCGCTATTCACGTAATTTATCCGATGTGAAAAAGTGTTTTATCGCCACAAAGCTGGGTTTGAAAATTAGTCGACAGCAATCTTTGGGAAGGTCGACTCGTTGAAGCCGGTCGACAATCGACATCAGCGGCGATCAAGAATTTTCTATTGTCTGATCATCGACACAGATTGGAAAGGGGATTGCAGACGGTTTTTTAAGTCGCAACCTATTGAAATTAGGGGTGATAACGCCCAAAAATGCGTCCGAGAAGCACAGAAACTACCCAATTTAAGCCGTTTAGGCGTTGGCAGAGTGAATTCTTGCCCGAAGCGCCCGAACCCCGCGACCAACTCTTTTGTGCACTAACGCCCCTCCAGCAATCGGTCCCCAAGAAAATCATCCAACTCAGGAATCCCGAGGATTTTCTTTCGCGTTGGGGCGGGATCGTATTCAACTCGTCGAAATTCAATCTCGTTTCCTTCGAGAATTACGTAACTGCCCCGGGGATCACTGTCTCTCGGTTGACCAACGCTTCCCACATTGATCATCAACTTTTGCTCGCCCAGCGTGTAGGTGTTGCTGATTTCACTTGGCGAGTAAAACCGAAAATTTTCGGTAAAAACGCCCGGCACATGGGTATGTCCCTGGAAACAATATTTCTGGATAAAGCCAAAAATCCGCTCGATTTTTCGCTGATTATAAACGTCTTCGGGAAAAACGTACTCGTTTAAAGGGCTTCGAGGTGAGCCATGCACAAACATGAAATCGCCTTCGCGATGGGTACGTGGAAGGCCGGCAAGAAAATCCCAGCGCTCTTTTGCACCATCATGCTCGGTCTGTTCCAACTGTGACCGAGTCCAGAAAATCGCTCGTTCGGCACCACTGCTGAAACCCTCGGGGTCAAAAAGAGCACCGTTGTCGTGGTTCCCAAGTAACGTCAGCGCAAATTCGCGACAACGGTCAATGCATTCACGAGGATTGGGACCATAGCCGATTACATCGCCAAGACAGTAAATCTCAGAAATACCCTGAGTTTCAATGTCGGCAAGTACCGCAGTGAGGGCTTCAAAATTACCATGGATGTCGCTGATGATAGCGCGTTTACCCATGAAACATCCTAGATGAGCGTTAAATATGATCAAACTAGGCGACTATTTTGCATTTCCCCGGTTGAGAAAGCATCTAGACACCACAACAGGGTCGTATCTTAATCACTTTGTTCAATGACGGGAATCACAATCAGTGGTGAAAAACGGTTTTTCTTACCGCCCGGTCATCAGTCGATCACCCAACATATTATCAAGATCGGGAATTCCATAAATCTTTTGCCGCGTCTTTTCCGCATCATATTCAACACGATGATAGCGGACCGTTCGCTCATCAGTATCTAAAACGACGAAGCAGGATCGTGCGTCACCATCTCGCGGTTGGCCAACACTCCCTACATTCAACATGCATTTACCGGCATCGAGCCGGAAAAAATGATCACATTCCTCAGGAGAGACAAATGCGCCGGACTCGGTAAAGATTCCTGGAATGTGGGTATGCCCCTGAAAACAAACATTCTCGATGCGGCTCATCAAAATGGCGAGTAAATCTCGCTCGTAAACAGTTTCTGGAAAAACATATTCATTGGTAGGATCTCTCGGCGACCCATGGACAAACAGATATTCACCCTCATCATGACGACGAGGCAGTTCACCAAGAAAATCCCAGCGTCGATCAGCCTGTTCCAAATCCGCCGTATCGTTTTCTAACTGCTCCCGAGTCCAATAAATCGCCTTCATCGCAATCGGATTGAACCCGTCAGGGTCAAAAATTGCCGCTTGATCGTGGTTACCAAGAATGGTCAACTGACAGCGATCAATAATTGTGTCGAGGCACTCGAGAGGATTTGGCCCGTATCCAATGATATCGCCAAGGCAAATGATTTCATCGACACCAATATCACCAATCCGACCAAGGACTGCAGTCAGTGCTTCAAAGTTCCCGTGGATGTCACTAATGATTGCACGCTGCACGGAAAAGCCTTAATTAGTTCAAGATGAAAAACACAAACAAGCCAACCAGCAAAAAGGCTGATCTTAGGAAAACTCGCCCACTCTCTAATCGCATTTCGATTTGCTAAACTGATCTTGAGTCCACCGATTAGCTAATCCTACGAACTAACAATCGAATTGCATCAAAGTAGTCCGCCGCGATAGTCTACAAGTATCGACATTCCTATGCAATTGATTTGATGACTCGTAAAAATATTGTGGTGGAATCATCTGTAACGGTCGTTTCAAATGTGCGAATTAGTTGATCGTCGAATCCGAGCCCGGCAGTGATACCCGGTTAGCTTTAATTTCAATCCATTTCCGATTCACCCCTTAACCGTATCCAACCCGCTCATGGCATCGCTAACACTAGCAATTGACTCGTCTTCGACAGTACTTTCGGTAGCAATTGTGGACAATGCTCAATCCGTACTAGAACTCGATTCAATCCAATTCCTCAATCAATCGAACCCCCAACCCACTCGCGCCAACGCTGGCGATGACGATGCACTTCCCCATGGTTTTGTCCGCAAACGCTCAAAAGGAAAAGGGAAAACCTCACGAATTTTCCCTCCCGGCGCCTCGACATTGTTAGCCCCAATGATCAAAGCGGCACTCGATCAAGCTGGCATTAACTTCGGCGACATTGACCTCATCGCTGCCACCAAGGGGCCCGGTTCCTTCACATCCCTGAGAGTTGGAGTGGTCACTGCAAAAACCATTGCCTACGCCACGGACACCCCAATTCTTGGAATCAATACGCTTGAAGCGCTCGCTTTCGGAGCCGCAGAATTGTCATTCGGCAGTAACTCAGGTGCCCCTCCTGATCAACTAAAAATTCGACCGGTGATTAATGCGCAACGGGGACAACTTTTCTCATCTTATTACCAAGCATTTTCTGACGATCAATCAAGTTTGCAATTGGAGGAAATCTCATCGAGCCAGGTTACCGAATTTGAAAACTGGGCATCGTCTATTTCAACCGACGACATTATTACCGGCCCCGGGATTCCAGACGCCCTCACACCGGAAATAATAGCTCAACTCGGTTGTAAGCTCATGAATCAGGAAAACCGAAATTGCTCAGCCTCCCTTGTCGGGCGACTTGCTGAGAAAAAACATATCGCTGGAGAACGGGAGAGCCACTGGAAGCTTGAGCCTATCTACTTTAGACCAAGCACGGCGGAAGAGACGTTCGACCGAAAGCAAGCCGAAAAAAACAATAGATCTGTCTAACGTAAATCAGCCAAACGTCCGAATCAAAAAACCCAGCTCCGAATCGACTGACATGCTGCCTGACATCTTGGCAAGGGGCACGCCTCTTCAACATTTTCAATTGCAAACGCCGTGACAGTAACGGACTATTTCCAACCATTGCAAATAAGATGGCGTGAAATGATACACAAATTAGACAGATTCATTAGTATCTCCCGAATTAAAATTGGAATGCCCAATCGGCACACAATTTGCATCGTATTGAATCAGGAAGAAAAACTCGCGAACAAGACTTCTTTTTAATTGCTGATCTGTTCTCGCAGTTTTGCATTACCTCAAGTTCATATTTGACCACGGGGGATTTCTTGACCAATCGATTCAACACTTCAGAACTGATGCCGTTTGATTCCACTCCGGAATTCACTCCCGGCTCGTTACTCATCGCAACGGCATCACTTTGGGACACACCCTTTCAGCAGGCCGTCATTCTAATTTTGCAAAGTAACCCGTCCGGAACGATTGGAGTCATTCTCAATCAACCGGCAGGCGATGAAATTAAATTTGCATGGCGAAAACTAACCGGGCAAAATCTCGACGACCGATTTCTCGTCAGTGGAGGACCGATTGACGGACCAGTCTTCGCAATTCACCAAAATCACCACCTTGGGGAAATCGAAATGCCGGGCGGAATTTTTGTAACTGCGCAAGCTAATAAATTTAAGGAACTAGTTAACCTAAAGAACTCGCCTTACCGAATTGCTTTCGGTATCGCGGGTTGGAAACCGGGCCAACTTCAATCAGAGGTCAATCACGGGCTTTGGTATTGCAGCGGATCTAGCAGCGCCGATCAAATTTTTTCCGACCCGAACAACCTATGGGATGAGGCATTAGTTCGTCATGGTAGAAATATCCTTCAGGATTTACTCGGCAAAACAAACGTTCAGTTTCCCGATTCACCGCTCAACAACTAGAAGCACCCCCTAAACCTGTGGATCAAAAAGCCAACACGAATCGCCCGTGAACAAGATGAACCACGAACTCGTATACCCAAGAACGTGCTCTAATTTTGTGAAACCCGAATGCCGATCCGTGTCAAAAACAGGGGCTTCGGTGTTTTCATTTTGCGGGGGAACTCTATAATCGGAATTGGGTTTAAACCCAGCTTGCTTTCCAACAACAACCTGGCTTTAGCTAGGAACAATAAATTGAACCTTTTAACTGGAGTAACAATGCGTATCAATTCTACGTCGGCATTAATCGTAGCAGTATTGGCGGTTGCCGTATTTGCCGTTAATGGCTGCGACTCAAGCGGCGGAAGTGGAACATCCAATGGTGGTGCGGCGAGCAACGCCGACCACGA
>JAAHTH010000587.1_pt2 | contig 27855 bp, 30 predicted proteins | sample 6116091 | NCBI WGS metagenome assembly JAAHTH01 (sample SAMN13939990, study PRJNA603662) | sponge metagenome | isolation source: marine sponge | host: Mycale hentscheli | place: New Zealand | collected 2006
CCCCCCCCCCCCCCCCCCCCCCCCCCGGGCCCGGCGCGAACAGCCCCCCCCCCCGAGACCTTTCCCGCGATCCAGAAAGCCGCTGGAGCTTCGGACGCAACTGGAGATATGCCGGGACCACCGGCACATAACCCAGAAGCTCTTACTTGGGATCCGTATTCCCTCGTAGAGCAGCTAGGCTATAGACAAAAGCCTAGTGCGATTACGTATGCGACATTAGAGCGCATGTTCTGGCAGCTGCCTATACTCGGTGCGATTCGTAAGACTCGTATCGATCAGGTGGCAAGTTTCTGTCAGAATCAAAGACCTCCGCATGAGCCTGGGTTTCGTGTTCGCCTTAGAGAGATGACTCGTGAGCCTACGCCAGAAGAGAAGTTTCGAGCATTAGAGCTAGAAGAACTCATTTCGCATACAGGGTACACTACGGACCCTAGGCAACGAGACTCGTTCGAGACGCTCTGCCGAAAGCTACTCTATGATTCCATGACATTCGATCAGATGAATATGGAGATCGTTCCAGATGCTAGAGGCGTACCTAGCACATGGTATGCTGTAGATGCGTCAACGATTCGTCTTGCGGACACAACGTCACTCCATGCTGAAACTAGCTTAGACGATGTCTACGCTGTTCAAGTTTATGATGACATCGTGATCAATGAGTTTACACGTAGAGACCTGAGCTTCTCTATCCGTAACCCAAGAACAAGCATACGTTCTTATGGATACGGTACGAGTGAGGCCGAGATGATGGTCTCAACCATTACGTACTTGCTGTGGGGCTTGCAGTACAATGGTAATCAATTCTCTCAAGGGAATGTCTCTAAAGGACTCTTGAATATCAAGGGCTCAATCCCTGAGAAGCAGCTACGCGCATTTCGCCGTCAGTGGTATCAGATGGTTAATGGCGTAGAGAACGCATTCCGTACACCCATCATCAATGCAGAAGATGTTGAGTGGATAAACATGCACGCATCTAATCGAGAGATGGAATACGGCCAATGGTTAGATTTCCTTATCAAGGTAGCGTGCGCGATTTATGCTATCGATCCAATTGAGATTAACTTCAAATACGGCAGCGCCAGTCAAAGCTCCATGTTTGAAGGTGCGAGCAGGACAAAGATTGTAGAGTCTAAGACAAAGGGCTTAGCTCCATTACTACGTACTGTAGAGAATATGTTCAACGAGAACATTATCTGGTGTATCGATCCTAAGTTCACATTTGAGTTTACTGGCCTGTCGCCAATGACACCCAAGGAACTAGCAGACCTGGAGACGATGAAGGTCAGAACCTATATGACGGTAGACGAGATACGTGCGATGCATGACTTACCCGCTCTTCCTGATGAGCTAGGTAAAGTCATCAACGATCCAAACTGGATGCAGGGTCGCCGTGACTTTATGCTGCAACAACAAATTGCTGAAGGTGAACCTACCGCAGTAGAGGAAAAGGAAATCGTGGTTGAGGACGAGAAGAAGGAGAGGGACTTGTTTCGAGCAACCGCAGTCCCTGTAGAATACTCTGCCCCAAGAAAGGCACCTCAATCTAAGACACTCAAGAAATCAAAGGAGGACGTTGTACTCGATATGACGTTGTAGATTATGCGTACTAAACTAAAAGCAAATGTCATTATTTCAAATGACGCAGACGGTAAGAACGTCTTATTCGGATTTGATGATACTTTAGCTGAAGAAATCATCGACGTTTACACACGCTGTGTATCAGGAAAGTTCAGCGTAGCTGCGGGTGGCGCGGTCTTTGAAGACATCCCCTTTGGTGATATTACTGCGGTGAAAGGCATCTTCATCAAGTCTGATGCAGGCTTTAACTACATCATGAACGGTGGCGGGGATACCTTTACAGCTAACGCGGCAACAACGACAGGCTCTTCAAGAGTATTCCTCCAAACCAACCTATCGAACTTCCGTGTCATCAATACAAGTGCTACTGACATTTTGACGGGAATCTGGGTTGCTTGGGGCGATCCGACGTCTTAGAGATTTTAGTATGCGTTTGAGGTTAGAAGCTGAGAGAGGGGAGCTTCAAGAGAAGTCGAAAGAGCTATTGCGAGCCGTGGCAGCGAGGATAGCTTATGTAGACGACTCGGCCCTAGATCTTATTGAGAAAGCTAATGGGGAACGTCCAGATCCTCTAGACCAGATTCCTGTCATCAAAGAGATCCTAGACAGAGTACATGTTGCCTACGGCACGCATGTGCATTCTATGGTCTCTGAAATAGAACAGATGATGATCCGAGAAGGATTATTCAAGAAAGCGAACGGTGACGAGGAAGAAGATGATGCGTTCATGGGATTCACACCCCAAGTCTTTGACGGCGAACACATGCATCAGATTCGTGAATCTGTTCAGAGACATCACGACTCATTGATTGCATCGTTTGCTGGACCACAAGCACTACCTGCCAACCGACGTGCAGCTGTCATGGATGCAGACCAAGACGATAAGCACTCTCCCATCGAGCTTGCATTTCTTTTCGGCTTACTATTGGCGCATTCTGGAAACTCAGACCGAGTGAAGGACATGAGTTATTCGGCGTTTGAAGATGCAGTTCGACAGGGAAGCATTAGACTGCCTGATAAAGATCGACAAGAGATTCGTGCGCTAGAGATGGAAGCTGGACAAAGACTTCAGCACCTAGGGAGTGAGGTTGCTCTCGCTGCGAGCTTAGTCGCTGCAGATGCTATGCGTGGGATTGATAACCGAAAAGCCGCAGAGCGTCTTAGAAGTGCTTCCGAGAAATGGTCTGATCGCTGGGACAGACTAGCTCGCTCTGTACTGCACACTGCAAGAGACAGAGGAGCGGTTGCACGATATAAGATCGGAGACCTTGCTGCCCTAGACACCACTGAGCAAGAATCAGAAGGGACAGATGTATATCGACAAACCCGTGCCGATGCATGTCCTTATTGCGATGCCCTATATAACGGCCCAGACGGGCAGCCTAGAATTTTTAAGCTGTCGGTCCTAGAGTCCAACGGCACTAACGCAGGGAGAGGCAAGTCAGCATGGATGCCTGTCATCGGAGCTACTCATCCTCACTGTAGATGTACAACACATCCGGTCCCTGCTGGAATGGGATTTAACGATGTAGGTGAGCTAGTTGAAGGCGGAACCTACGGCATTAGACACGATACAGAAAAGTCCTTCTTACATTCCTATGTAGGTGAACAACAACTACAGAAGTCATTCCGCACTCTAGAGGAGATTAGTTTTCAAGGACTATCTGTAGAGGTTGATAGTGGAGACCAGACTCAAGCCCGTATGCCTTACACTCACGGAGCAGTACGAGGTGTGGCAAAATCATTACGCTGTTTTGTTGGTCCCGATCCGTATCCAGAAAAGATTTACGTTATACGTAAGAACAATCCGAGAACTGGCTGCTATGACGAAGACAAAGTCATGCTTGGGTTTACTAGCCCACACCATGCAAAGTCTGCCTTCTTACAAGACAATGCCTACGACGAAGATACTTTCGGTTCTATTGTAGCTGTTTCTATCGAAGAGTTTGCGCGGTCACTGCATGGCGCAATCTCCGCAACTGAAACCCAGATACAGGCAGAAGCTGCACCTTCCAAGAAGGGACCACCACTTCTCAAGTCAAAGTCGAGCTTACGACTTACGATCAAGAAGGGCGGATACTCTAGTCAGTCAATTGCTGCTGAATCGAACGCGGAGGATCGTAATCCTAGCGGCGGTTCTGGATTGGACATCAAAGAAGGAACAATCTTCCCCGCACCTACTCATCCAGCGAAGCCCAATTTAGAAGAAGTGGCAGGCATGTTTGAAGGAGCTGTGCTTACTGAAGAAGAGATACAGCATCTGATGCAAGCAGGCACCGTTGATAGAAAAGAACTTCTGGATGACGCAGGCTACCGTGAACGAGACGTAAAGCCTGTCAAGATTCCAGATGAATATGCAATGCTTGCTGACCCAGAGAATACTAAAGAGAACGGTAAGAAGGTCCAAGAATACATGCAGGCATGGGTCGATGAGCGTGGTGAGCCAGAAATAAACGCCATTCCGCAGAGGACTGAGAAAGCTATGCCTCTATCGCCAGGTCAGTGTGTCACGGTAAAGAAAAGGAAGTTCGGATCGGTGACACTCAAGGTTCTCGATAAAAGTCGGTTCGGAGTACAGCTTCCCAAAGAAGATAAAGTATTGGAGTTCGATTCACTGTCCGCCGCATGTGACCATGTTTGGGTAGTGTCCAAAGGGTACGATAGTGCCGATGCGTATAAACAAGATAAGGGTGTCACGAAAGTGCCCTCTGGTGCTGGATGGAGATTCTGGGGGATCAATCCAAAGGAAGTAACCGTTGAGTAATTTAGGATCGTTAAGATGCCCTGGATGTAATAACAAGGTATTGCAGAAAAGTACTGATGGAGTGGCTTCATTGCGCCCTGCGGGCAGTGTCCGTTTCTCTGAAGGTCTCTGCTATATGAGTTGTCACTTCTGGAAACAAGGCTTGGAGCTACCCCTTACTAGAGAAAAATCGACAAAGATCGGCGTTAAGGCCACAGAGTCTGCTCGACTAATTATGCGAAAATAGCAGAGCTTATTAGCCCAATGCTTGACGTAGCTACCGGAATACCTGTAAGACTAGAACAGTCTTGGCCCGGTCGGGATCGGTCGCAAAACCGGAGATCCAGTTGAGGGGCGCGAAGGTGGACTGCTCTATGGTGGTCTGGCTCTTCGCGCCTTTCGTCGTTTGGGCATAATGAGGTGATGACAAGTATGAAGAAAGGTAAAACAAATAACGACGGGTCCTTTCGGTACTTCGCTCCTATCTCGTTCTTCGAGAAGTCTGACGCAGAAGAAGGGCAACGTCGCCGATTTGCTGGTATCGCATCTACAGATACACCAGACCAAGAAGACGAAGTCGTCCTACAGAACGGACTAGAGTGGAATCATTTCGTAACCAAGGGATGGTTCAACGATAATCATTCACGGAAGACTGGCGGTGTTGTAGGGTATCCTACAGGCGTCAAGTTTTTTGCAGAAGGCTCCAGACTTCCAGATGGCTCTGTAGCAAAAAGCAATTTACACTGGACCGAAGGGTATCTCCTAGAAGGCGTGCCTGCGGCTGACGACATATGGAACGTAGGTCAGGCGCTTAAGAAAGCTGGCGCTGGTCGTCAACTTGGTCAATCAATCGAAGGGAAGATCCTAAAGCGAGCTGGTGACAAGGGAGAAGTCATTGCTCAAGCTAAGATTACTAATGTAGCAATCACACATTGCCCCGTGAATGCTGATACGAATCTAGGATTTTTAGCTAAGAGTCTTATAGAGACGGCGGTTCAACCCGCAGGCTATACATACCAAACAGATCTACCTGACGCTCCTGAAGTCCATATGGATTACAAGGACTGGGATGCTGCTGAAGAGCAAGCACTTGAAGGTCAGGAAGAAGAAGAGAAAACCCTCACAACGGAAAGTGGCGCAGCACTCATACCGGAGTCGCTGGAGGATGAAGAACATAACACCACATACAAGGCTTTGCATAAAGCCGCTGCGGTTAGTCTTGTTCTAAAGCGGCTACCGAACATAAGCTGTGCGACTGCTGGTCGTGTAGTTGACTTAGCACTTCAGATGAAGCTGAAAGGGCTTATTTGAGAAGGAGCATAAATGGATAATTTAGATGTTTCGGTCTCACGACCGGAGATAGGTAAAAAAGATATGAAGAAGAAACCTGCGAAGGACAAGAAGATGGACGACGAGCAGCTCATGACTGAGGTCGCCACTGACGACGAAACTAAGGCTACGAAGTCTGTAGCTTTGTCAGAAGACGATCTAATCAAATCTCTTGATAAGATTACGGAGCTAACGAAGAGTGAAACTCCTGACGCACGTAAACGTGCTTTGCTTGAGAAAGCATTGAACACGGAACTTGTGGCAGAAGAGACCGCAGAACTACAGGCAATCCTGAGCGGTACGTCACTTACTCCTACCTTGGGCGACGAAGTTGCTAAAGCACTTAGTCCTCAAGAAGAAAGCGCACTCGCTAAATCAATTGATGTCAGTGATGCTCTTGGTGAGATTCATGGTGGTATCGTTACTGCTCTGCAAACTCTAGGTGAGACCATTGAGAAAGGTGGTTCTCGTCAGAGCGAAGTCAATCTTGTATTGGCGAAGGGCTTACTTGATATCGGTAAACTAGCACAGCAAACAAATGCGCTAGTAAAATCACTTGCAGACAATACGAACGCTATTAGTCGTCAACCAATCAGTGGTCGTCGCAGCGTTGTGCGTCCTAGTGATGTAGTCGCTAAATCTCATGCGGGACAACTTCCTGCAGAGGATACAATTTCAAAGGGCGAGGTCATCAGTCTTATGTCAGAAATGCTTCAAAAGAGCATGGAAGCTGGAGACAAGGGTCGCGCTACTGAACTAAATAAATCAATTACTAAGATTGAGTTGATGGGGGACGTTGATCCTCAATCAATGGCTCAAGTCGCTGACTATCGTCGGCAAAAACTAAACGGTGCGGCGCTTTAGTCGCGCCAGCTACAAGGAGAATAACAGATGAGTAACGGCATGGTTAGCTGGCGTAACTACGAAGGTATGACCGGATTCGGTGGTAACGCTTCACAAGGTGACGTCGATGCACTTAACAAAGCATTAGATGCAGGAAGTCAAATTGACCGTCCTACCAACGCAACTGCAGGTGATGGCTTTTCGCTTCGCGTCGAGTCATTAGAACAGACATTAAAGAACACAACTTTCCGCATGGAGCATATCCGTCTATGGAAGAATCTTCCTAAGATTCCTGCATACAATACTGTGGAAGAGTACAATCAAATCCAGAGCTACTCGAACAACCAATACAGTTCGTTCGTAACGGAAGGTCAACTTCCTGTCTCTACGGATGCGACCTATCGTCGTCAATACGCCAAGATTAAGTTCATGGGTACGCAACGGTCTGTCTCTCACGTAATGAGCATGGTCAAACCTGCTCATGGTAACGTGATTGCGCAAGAAACCATTGCGGGCACTATGTACCTTCTAGAGCAATTGGAACGTCACCTTTTCACAGGTGATTCAACAATGACTAATAGCAACAAGCCTGAAGGTTTGGAGTTTGACGGTCTTGAACGATTGATCACGAGCAGCGAGACGTCTCTCGCCGATCACATCATCGATCTACGTGGTGCGCCTCTTACTGAGGACAACATCATTGATGGTGCTTTGACGATTAGTGATGCTCCAGCATTCGGTCGTCCTACTCACTTGTTCATGAATCCAAAAGCGCATAGCGACTTGGCGAAGTCTTTCTTCCCTAAAGCTCGTTATGATGTCTTCCAGAAACAAGACAACGGTGTTGCAGGACTGACCTTGGGTGGTGTTACTACTCAAGCTGGTGTTGTGGCTCTTGAGCCTGACGTATTCTTGGACGAAGGTCCTTCTTTTGCTGGCGCAGGTGCTGGTGAGGTTGGTCAAGCGGTGACTGCTGGCGGACCTCCAGCACTACCTGTATTGACTGCAGTAGCGGTTGCTCCAGTTGTTGCCAATTCTCAATGGGCGGCTGGCACTGGTGATCATGATGCAGGCGTATATGATTACAGTATCCAAGCGGTGAATGAGTTCGGTGCATCTAATTGCACTGCGCTCGCGACTGCAACTGTAGCTGCGAGCGGCTCTGTTACTTTGACTATTAGAGCAGGTGAAAACATCACAGCAACATCAGCGGCAAGATATTTCAATATCTTTCGCACTAAGCGTGGTGGCGCTGCTGCAGGTTTGGCACCTATCTTTATCAAGCGAGTTGCTAATGCCTCTGCTGCAGGTGCTCCTGGTCCTGGTACGCAATTCACTCATACTGACTTGAACGCCGACCTTCCTCAAACGAGTAAGGGCTTCATGCTTCAGGTTGATCCGTCGAATATCTCATTCGCGCAGCTCGCGCCTATGGTGAAGATTCCTCTAGCGACTGTCGATTCATCGATTCGTTGGATGCAATTACTCTACGGTGCAATGAAGCTATACACCCCGCGACATAATGTTATCTATAAGAACATTGGTCGTGCGGCTAACTTTGTAGGCGCACCTTAGGTCAACTAAGTAAATGATAAGAGGGTGGCGGTGTAACGCTGCTGCCCTCTATTCGTTTCATTCTTCTAAAGGAGAAGATAATGAGCAAAAAACTTTCGGACTATATTCCAATCTTTGCTGACCAAGGTATCGACTACGTGGCAGCTGCACCTGCAGCAGGTGTTTCTATTCAAGCGCAGGAAGTCGTTGTCTCTGGCGCAACTCATACAGTGACTCTTGCTAGTCAAATGGCAAATAACACTTACACGGCAATTGCGACCAACGGGAAAGATGGCGGTAATCCTGTTACCATCGGCACCAAGACAACTACGACGGTTGTGATCAAGAATGGTTCGGCTGACGACAATGTAAACCTTGTCGTTGTTGGACAACTAAAAGGTCAGTCTTAGGAGATTATAAGCTATGTCGGCTCTTGGATTAAGGGGACACATACCTCGGACCGAAAGGTTCTCAGCAGTGAACGCGCCTGCTTCGGCAGACGTTGCTCGTGTACATCATTCCTCACCTCAGCCGTCTAGCTTTCTCCAGATTCGTAACGAGCAGCCTTCTGGCGGGTTCGGTATCAAAGTCTACTGGTTAGAGGCAGACTATACTGCGGACGAGAATTACTTCGTAATCTCTGCAGCGTCTGAATTTGAAGGACCAGCAGAGACAAAAGAGTTCTGGGTTCGCGGCGACGGCGGCTCTGCAGATTTAACTGCTATATTTTATCTACGTCGGGGTTAGTTTCCGGCATAAGGAGACTACCCCATGGGTATTTCAGTACCTACCACCCCAGGTTCCGAAGGATTTATTCTTCAGGTTTCTAAGGTTGCATCAACATCTAATGTAGCGCTCTCTGGCCTCCAAACAATCGACGGGGTAACTCTGACCGCAGAAGAACGAGTTCTTCTATTAGGGCAGTCCTCAGGCTCTCAGAATGGTCCTTGGGTTGCTGCATCTGGTTCATGGACACGTCCACATGATTATGCGGCAGGGTCGGTAGTTAAGTCGAACATCGTCGTTCCGGTATCAAGTGGTTCTACTAACGCCGACACTCGTTGGCAGATAACAACTGATGGCAACATTACGGTCGATACGACATCTACGGCCTGGGGTAAGACAGACCTCGGCCTGGTGGCAGTTGTTGACGACACCAACCCCTCTCTAGGTGGCAACTTAGACCTCAACAATAAGACAGTAAAGAATGGCGCGGGCACTGTGTTTTCTGTGGACGCGAGTGCGAACGTCACCTTCAATCAAAATGTCTCAATTTCAGGCACAGTGAATATGCCTGCGACAACCACTCTTCCTAACACGGGGGACGGAGCCATTACCACGGAAGCCTCCGCTGCTGATGCAAACGGAAAGCCTATCAGTATTGAGGCCGGCTCTACGACCGCAGGCGGTACAAACGATACCGGTACTGGTGGTGACATAACGCTGAAGCCTGGTGCAGGTAAAGGATCTGCGACCGGTGGTGATGTAATCATTCAGACAGCTCCGGCAGGGGGCTCTGGAACAACCGTCAATAACTATTCGACTCAGATGATTGTCAAAGAGTCTGGTAACGTCGGCATGGGCACAACCGGCCCAGATCGTAAGCTCGATATTCTTGACGCAAGTAACCCGCAGCTCCGCGTCAGCCAAGCAGACGGCTCTGTCTATACAGATGTTCAAGCGAAGAGCACAGGTGGCGTACACATTACACCTACTGGCGGAACGTATGCGGGACACACGTTTCTAAAAAGCGGGAGCGCAAGCTCCTACCTGGTCGTTCAGAACAGTACGACAACCTTGACGGATGATCGAAGTACGGGCCTTTCAATGGGCGTTGGCGGCGACATTGCCTACATCTGGAATAGAGGCACTGGCTCAAACGGATCGATATATCTTGGCGTTGCGCAAGCAACCGCTATCGCTATAGTAGGAAATAACGCTCATAACGAAGTAAAGGTAACGCGATTAGATACAACCGAGACTAAGACAGCCTCATTGTGCTACCGACCGAATACAATTGAGCACTCAAGCGGGACACTTGGACTGACTATGGTGCAGAGTGCGGCGACTGTTCTGCTCTCTGGTGGAGATGTAGAGCTACCTAATGGTGCTGGAAGCGAGATCAATGCCCTAGACCTAGGCACTCAATACGTAGTTGTGAACACTACCGCAGCAAACATAGCAAGTGCTGTGACTGTCGCGGGTGCTGATAAGTTCTATGATAACTCAAACACTGGTGGCGTAACCGCTGCACAGCAAGTTGACGCAATGAAAGCGAAGACGTTTATCCTAATTGGCTATGACTCGGGAACAACTGAGGCTAAATGGTTAGTGGTAGGGTAATAGCATGAGCTTACCGATATTCACCGGATGTATTGCCGCCTCTGTGGGTGGCGCTCCTCCGTGTTATAGTGGCGTTTGGATCGAAGGCACTGGATTACCGACAGGGCTAGATACATATGCCCTGGATTTCGACGGCACGAATGACCACGTTACTTTTGGTGGAACAGGCAGTGCGTCAAGCGTAGCACTTCAGCCGGCCGCTGGAACTTATGCAGGATGGATAAAGCAAGACTCAGGAGGCAGTATATCGCTTGCGTTTGGTGCTGACCGTGGAACCGGAGGCGGGAACGCGGACTATGGCCCAGCGGTTTTTGTTCTTGCAAATAATACGCTCATGGCAAATATCGGAGATGGTTCGAGCATTGCGTATATTATCAGTAGTGCTATAAGCAATGGGGCTTGGACACATGTTGCAATGACCTGGGATTCGGTCTGGACAACCGTAGCTAATTTGCGAATTTATATTAATGGGACAGCCACTACACCGACAATCGGCGCAGGGGCAAACTCTTTTGGGAATCTTACAGGGAGCGATTTAGCGGTCGGAGACGCGACAGCAAAAGCAGCTCGCAAGTTCCAGCTTGGCGGCGCTTATAATTCGTCTGGTTATTTCAATGGCGCTATTGCGCAATTTGGTGTTTGGGATGTAGCGCTTAGTGCGTCAGACATCACTTCTCTTCAGACTTCACTGCCGTCTGCCGTGTCTGCTTCAGACCTCGTAGCCTATTATGATATGTCAGATGGCGGCGGCACTTCAACGCTCACTGATAAGACAGGTAACGGGCACACTGGTACTTTGACAAATATGGACGTAGGCACAGCGTGTTGATCTTGGAGGCATCGAGGTGAGTTTACCATTATTAACAGGGTGCGTATCTCAAGCGGCTGCTGGTGGCGGCGGTGCTGTGACTGCTGCCGAGAATCTTGTCCATTGGTGGAAAATGAATGAGGGCTCGACAACGGCCGAGACAGATTACGGGCTAGCGGCAACGGCGGACACAGACATGGTGATGTCCGGTGTCACCTCAAGCGCTGGCGGACCGACGGAAAACGGGACGCCGGCAATGATAGAATTTGATGGTGTCTCGGATGACGCATATGTTTTGCTCGTGGACTCTGGCGGCACACCAACAGCGATAGGCGATATTTTTAACTCCGTTCCAAACACGTGGAGTTTGAGCTTATGGCTTAAGGACGAATCGACAACCAACGGTACTTATAAAACTTGGTGGAAAGGCGGCGCAACCTGGTCGCAGGGCATGGGCGTTTACGCTTCGGGTTCTAATCAAGTCTTTTGGATAAAGAGTTACAACGGATACAAAGTCACGAAGACAAGTGCGGTTCCAACGTCGGGCTGGAGAAATGTTGTCGTGACCTTTCCGGATGTAAGCGTAACTGATGGATACATGTATATTTATTTTGACGGTGTTGAGGCGGCTTCTTTCCACATGGGAGCAGGCGCACACACTGTGGTTAATACGAATATTTCTTCGACGGCAAACACGCGGTTAAGTTTTGGTTGTGCAAAAGCGCCCAACGGATCTGAGAATTATCATCAGGCGTGCGCGATGAGCGACATCAGAGTTTACAACAAAACGCTGAGCGGCGCGGAAGCCGCAGCGATAGCGGCCGGGGACTGGTAATGAGATTCTATTATATTGTAGATAGTTCAGTTGATATCTCCGGCAGTGAGAGCAGCAAGCTAAGTTTTGACGGCACGAAAAAAACAGCCAGGTTTAGCGAAGAAAAGCCGGAGCTTGGTGATTTTTTGACTCACGCGCAAGCGATGATCGAAACAAGCAATGAGTTCTGGGACGGCCCGCCGCCTGGAGAAGAGTGATGCCTTATTACTCATCAAAATCAAAAGCCAAGCTAGCTGAGCTTGCTTTAACAAGATCATTTGGTCTTGGACTAATTAACTAAGAGGCTATTATGACTGATGAAGCAAGGATGAACTTACGAGTAGGGACTTATGCGAGCGTAGCGGCTATCATTGCTACCGTCATTGCATTTACCGCCACGTATGTCTTTGCTACTAAGGCAGAGGTCAGTGAGATGCGCACACAGCAAGTCAAGCAATCAGGGGATGTTACCACAGAGATGACCAAGATCCGTGGAGACGTTCAAACCGTTCAGGTCAAGATGGACATCATTCATAGAGAGCAGCAAGAGCTTCGTCGCTCCGTTGATCGATTGAATAAAACAATTACAAAAAAGTTACGCTAGCTATTGCACTACAACGTCTAGCTCGCTAGACTCCGCTCGTGCCACGGTTACTGCTATGGAGCGATTCTGTCTGTGCCCCTACAGGATTCGGTAGGGTAGCAAGAACGATATGTGAAGCACTACCTGAGGACTGGGAGATTGTTCAGATAGGTATCAATCATCCGGGCCGACTCATAGAGCATGATTATGTTCAAGTACATATTCCGGAGGAGTCTGAGCCTACAGGTTTGAAGTTAGCAAGAGATCTGTATTTGGAAGAAGACTTTGACCTCTTCATAGTAATTCAGGATTTACATATTACATCTCAATGGGCTTCGTCGTTCTCTGCGGCGAAGATTGTTCGGCGTATGCAGCGCAAGCCACACATTCCCGTCATCTATCACTACCCAGTAGATGGGCCTATGTTAGGGGATGTAGACTTCTTACATTTCGCTGACCATAATATCAGCGCGACCCATTGGGGCGTAGATGCATTAGCGCACCTATTGCCTACAATAGAAGCAAGTGTAATACCTCACGCAGTCGATACCTCGGTATTCTTTCCTTTACCTGCTACGGAACGTGTGGCCCTGAAGCATGAGATATTCGGTATCCATCCTACTGATGAGACACTAGCTGTACTGAGCGTAGGCGTAAACTCTGTCAGGAAAGACCACTTCACTTCTTTGTGCGCAATACAAGAACTCAACAAAGATAGAGTGAGAGGTAAACTTTACCTTCACACTAAGGGCATAGCTAATGGGATGGACATCTATGCGCAAGCTGCGGCGTTAGAGCTGTCTTCTTTAGAGTATCATATCGCTGATGACTCCTTATTAGGATGCCCTGACACTGCATTGAATCGACTATACAACGCATCAGACTGTGTTCTGTTCTCTTCTCGTCGAGAGGGGTTTGGGATACCTATGATTGAAGCAATGGCTGCAGGTATACCTGTACTTGCCCCTGACTATGGGCCATTTGCTGAAGTATTAGATGGCGGTGACTTCGGCTACTTGCATACTCCTTCTGGACTTGTATGGCTCAGAGACGATCATCGAGGACCTAGTTGGCAATCTAATGCACAAACAGTGGCTAGACATTTAGAGTTCCTACATACAGCCACAGTTGAGGCGTGGGATGCACCACCAGAGAAGATAAAAGATGCAGTGAAACATGTGAAGGGTACATACTCAATAGAGATAGTGTCTGCATTATGGGCGGAAAAGATAAAGGAGGTTGTCCATGAAAGTTGAACTTGTAGGACCGGTAGGTGATTTTTCTGGGTATGGGCATGATTGTAGACAGACTGCGCATTCTCTACTCAAGGCAGGTGTAGACCTATCCATTACTCGTATCATTGTAGATCAAAGCAGCACGACTTGTGACTTTGGAAGAATTGAATCTGTCCTTCGACCCTACATACGAAAAGCTGAGGAGCCCGATGTGCAGATCCTACATGCGCCTCCTCAATGCTGGGCCAAGCATGTACGTGGTGACTGCCTCACCATTGGAAAGACTGCATGGGAGACAGACGCAATAAGTCACGACTGGGTAAAGTTTATACGTAACGCAGGAATACAGGAGCTATGGGTTCCATCCGATTTCAATGTAAATGTATTCAAGGAAAGTTTACCTACGCTAAGCGTGACGACCATTCCACATGCGCATGACGTGGACGCATACACCCCTGGGGTTGAGCCCCTAGACCTGTCTCCCTTCGGAGTGTCCGCAGACACTTTCGTATTTGGTAGTGGGTTTCAATGGACTGCACGCAAGAACCCGGAAGGTCTTATCGCTGCATACTTAGCTGAGTTTGGTACAGATGAACCAGTAGCTCTCGTCCTGAAGACACATACGTGGGACACGACAGAGAAGGCGACGGGAGAGTTATACCAAAAGCTAATTGATATCATCAAGGAGACTGGGTTCAACCGCCCACGAGGGAAGATAGCGTTACTTCCTCAGACGCTTCCTTTCGACATGATGCTTCAGTGGCACAAGCGCGTAAACTGCGGCGTCTATCCTCATAGAGGTGAAGGATGGGGATTACATATCAGCGAGTCCATGCTTATGGAGACTCCCTGCATTGTAACTAATTGGTCTGGCTCTACGGAGTATTGCGATGATTCTAATAGTTACCTACTTGATTATCAGCTACAGCCTGTCCGAGGAATGAGTTGGTGCCCCTGGTACGACGCATCTCAGTCTTGGGCTGAGCCTAACCTAGTTCAGTTACGCAAGCTAATGAGAGCTGCGTTTGAAGGGCGCGAGTCTTCAGAGCTTCAGGATAAGGGCATTGCAGCGCGTTCTACGATCTATGATAATTACAATCTGTATTCTGTAGCCCAGCTTATGAAGGATAGGCTGGAGGCGTTGGTTGGATGAAGATAGCCATCGCTATGACTGTCTTTGATCGCCCTCATTATCTGAGTGCATCATTAGCATCCTTATCCCAAGTTGAGGGCATCAGAGACTATCCGATATTATTCTGCATAGATGGTCCTTACGACGACTCAAGTGCAGATCGTTGCAAGGAATCTCTACGGCTATGTAATCAGTTCGATCATCCTGATGTTACGATCATGACACGAGAGAAGAATCTCGGCGTTGCGAATCAAGTGTATGATTCAAAGCAAGCGCTCTTCCACGCAGGTTATGACGCTGTTATATCTTTAGTAGATGATGTTGAGTACTCTCCTTGCGCGTTGCAGGTTCTTCTTTCTGCGTACACCATAGCTCTAGGGTCCTATGAACCATCACGTATCACTATGGATGTGTTCAATAGAACCTCAAGTTCTAGAGAGACGAAGCAAAAGGAGCTAGGGACGATTATCCCTGGAACAGATCAAGTAGCGTACATCATGCATAAAGAAGTATGGAGCATTGTTGAACCATATCTACGGGAATACATCTCACGATTCATCCAGCCTTTTAGAAATTCTCCACGCCCTTATCGTAATCGGAATCATGACGAGATAAAGGCGTGGTTTGCTGAGCTTGTTGGAGGCTTGTCGCCTCATTATGAATATGTAACTGGTCCCGCATTTTCTGCCAGCCAAGATGCGTGTGTTGAGGTCGCCATGCTCAAGCATAGCATCACGAGACTAACAACGAAGGTGAATCATGTTAGGCATATTGGATTGTATGGAGAGCATATGTTCCCAGAGTTACATAAGAACATGGGCTTTGATTCGACGAGACTAGATATATTTTCTACAGCTGTCGCCATTAATGCTCTAACTGATGTAGAGGTATTAATATGACTGTAGCATTGACCTATGCATTGCCTATGTATCGTGCGAAGAACATTGGGTGGCTTGCTCTAGAGTCATTATGCAGACAAGAGAACATAGACTTTGAGTGGGAGCTTATTATTATTGAAGAGGCTTTACAGTCGATGGGCGAGCCTAGAGTTCGTGAGTATAAAGACAGACTAGAAAAGGTTGGATGCGTTCGACTAGAGTATGTAAGGTTGTCTGAGTGGATTCCATTGAGCCAGAAGTGGATAAACATGGCTAGGTTGGCTGATTCGGAAGGATTTCTTTTAGCGGGTTGTGATGATTATGCTCCCCCTAATCGGTTGAGTGAGACTAAGGCGATGTTCGATGCTGGTGCTGAGTGGACACATGTTCCTGTAGGGCTCTTCTATGATATAGCCAACGATAATTTTGGGGTCTTCGACTTCTATTCGCAGTCCAGCCATCCTTGCGGTCTAGACAAGGCAGGACGTACTGACTTACTGAAGGCGGCGTTTCCGTCTACAGCTACGCGGACCACCAGTGTAGATGGATGGGTGTACGACCAAATCGTTTCTTACTTAGGAAGGTCGCCACACACACACATGAATACGAGTGCAGATTGGAGGCGAGGAGTCTTCACAGATGGACTGAATAACATTTGTAAACGAAGGAGAGATTTATACGGCACTAGTATTAGAGCACCATTTAGGCGTTTACATGATGATGAACCACAGTCACTGGAGGAAGTAGTACCTGAAGACGTTGTCCGTTCTTTGCGTAAGGTGCGTCGTTCCGCACTAGCACGAAAGGAGTTTATAAAATGAGCCCACCATATACATACAGGGACCTATGTAAGAAGTTACAGGAAGGAACGACCATAAAAACTTTTTCTGACTTCACATACCATCGTGGTAAGAGGCCTTTTGAAATACAGTCTGAAGATCTAGTTGGTAAAAAGACCCTAATGATTCGACATGATGTCGATTATTATCCTGCGTTAGCGCATGAGATGGCGTGTGTAGAGGCTTCATTGGGAATTAGATCTACATACTTTATACTCACTACTGATGGTGCAGCTAAGTGGTGGAATGATAAAGCATTACGAAAAGATTACTTAGGGCTCATCGTAGAGATGCAAGATATGGGTCATGAAATTGGCCTGCATTATGACTTTCTAGGTGACTATTTTTCTGGCGGTCTCGCACCTAAAGAAAACATTGAGAGCGTCTTAGGAGAATTTAGGGGTGTTGGACTAACGATAGTGGGCGCGGCATCACATGGGTCTAGTCGAATGAGAAAGATTCTAGGTGCCGTAGGTGATGTTCCATATCCTCCTGAGTTTGTGAACTATAGGATATGGGAGGAATGTTCCTCGAAGACTGAAGAACTTAGTGCAGGATCACGAGCGTTAGAAATACCTGTCCTTTCTTTGAAAGAATATGACCTACATTATGAGACATATTGGGTAACGAAAGACTGGTACTTCTCTGATAGCGGCGGGAACTTTTGGCTGCAGGGACACGCAAAACACATCATTGAGCCCGTGGCCGCTTCTGATATGCATCCTTACGAAGTCATCCCTAAGATGAGAGAGGGAGAAGTAATGCAGATTCTTATTCACCCTATATGGTGGAAAGATTACCTCACCTAAACTAAAGGAGTGAAAATGAAATTAGGAACGCCGGGAGTGGCACAGCAAGTCAAGGCCACTGAATACGACCGACATTACATAGCAGGAGGGTTTGGTTACTCACCTGAAGAGCAAAAGAAGTGGCTTGAAGAAAATACACCTCTATTCACGTCGAGGTTCTCTGATAAGAGGAGGACATTATTGGACGTCGGGTGTGGTGATGGATTTTGGTCCCTATTACTTCGAGATCAGTTTGACGTCACAGCAGAAGATACATCTTTAGGGGGAGTACTGATGGGCTCCTTTAAGGATGTTGAGGAGAAAGTCTCATGGATATGTGCTGACTCTAGACACATGACAGAAAGACACGACATTATTTTTGCAAGAAGTCCGAGCTTTTTTAACAGACCTTTAGATGACGCTGAGTTCCTCGAAGCGTTTGATATTATATGGGAGAGGGCAAAAGAAACTTTGTTTTGGGCGATGTACTCAACTGCACCTTTTTGCTCTTATCGTGGCACAAGTCTATATCATCATGACCCTATTAAATTAGAGGAGTTCTTAGGTCAATACGGAGAGGTTTCGCTAGCGTATAAAAATGGTTATATTTGGACAGAGCTACGTCGGTGATACAATAAATGGTGTCTTGGGTATCTTTAGACATAGGCGATAGTGAGCTTTCTTCTTCGTTCAGAAAGACAACGTCTCAATATTATAGTGACTCTTTAGATGTGCCCCCTAAACTGACAGCTGCGCTGCTTTCTACGCAGGAGCTTTCGCATAAACAATATCTGCAGAGTCTCCGTAAAATACACAAAGGCAACGCTGTTCGTGATATGCAGAAAGCGAGAGCTGCAGGCTTCTTCTGCGCACCCTTTCAATATGGAGTATGGCTAAATGACATACACGACATAAACACTTCTAAAGAAACTCGACAGGGACGTCAGATGACTTCGTCGTATCAAAGACAGGCGCATGAGTTAGGGCGGCAACGCAACATGATAGTAGCTTCTTCTACTGCAAAGGGCGAGTGCTATCGACAGATGTTTGGTGTATTCAAGCACGAAGCTAATCGTAACCAAGCTAATGTCATGGTCAATCAAAGATTGTATGGATATATTAGTTTGCAGCATTGTAAGGATTTAGTAGTTTACTCAATGATAATAGGGCATGGAGATCACTTGCGTGACGGTATTATGTACCTGTTACATAATTATGTATCTGAATGTATGTGGGATAAGGCTAAGTACATCATGTATGGAGCGCACACTAGCGGGACCGATGGTTTGAGGATGTGGAAAAAACGTATGAGGTTTGAGCCTTATAACGTTTATCTGGAGAGCGAATGATAATATGTCATTTGTAATTTGGCTGACAGGTTTGGTGGCTTGTAATCAGGCTTTGGTATTAGATGACGCTCGCAGGAATTACGACGTCTCGGTTGTACCTAGTGAATGGATATGCGAAGAACATTATAACGAAGTCTACGCCACAAAGATATGGTTGAGACCTAGGTAGGAGGGATGAATACATGACAATCACAAACGGAAGGATCGCAGTAGACGACAAGGATATGGATGTCGTTGAGCAGAAGTATGTCGAGGTCGTTGAGCAGAAGCTGAAGCTCGCTGATATTGTGACGCTTATATTTCAGGAGGCATTAGCGGATCGAGTCCTAGAAGTTGAAAAGGCAAAGGACGCATTTCGTTCGACTATTGAGGACACCGCCAAGAAGTACGATGTGCCTGATGAGGGTAAAGACGGCGTTGTATGGGAGCTTAGTCGTGGTGATGGATGCTTCATACGTCAGATTGTAGACCCAAAGGATCGTCCGATGGCTGAAGGATCTGCAATTGAGATCATCTCTGAGTAGAGAAAACCGTGACAACCTGGTAGCCTGAAGCCGTGAGCCTTGGCGTTACCGAGATCAACTTTGTCGTCACGAACCTTGATGCTGTTCGTGAGTATTACGATGTCATAGCTGTAGAACGATCAACGGTAGGGAAGGCTGGTCCCTATGCTGAGGTCACGACAGCAGGCACTCGTATATCTTTAGTTGAAGGCAAGACCCTTTATACTTATGTAGATACTGACGTAAACAGTGATTACTACTACCGCGTCCGCTATTATAATATAACCAGTGGTGCTTCTTCGGGTCCTGGCGATCCTGTGCAGGGTTCTCAAGATCCGGCACTGCTTGTACTTACTGTAGACGAACTCAAGACCAACTATCTCTTCGGTCTTGATATGTCTGACGATCAAGGCAATCCATTTCCAGAGAGTCTGTACGAATGGTATATCAAGAGTGCTGTCTCCTTGGCAGAGACTCAGTTAGATCTACCTATTCGCCCTCTCAAGTTCTCAGAGGAGCCAGAACAGCTCGATCTGTTCCGACAGGACTACAATAAGTTCATATCATTACAGCTTAGTAATTTCCCTGTACTGAGTGTCGAAGAGTTGAAGATTGTGGTGCCGTCTAATCAGACGGTGATCAACTATAACTTAGATTGGATCCAATTAGACAAGAACGCTGGGCAGCTGAACGTCATTCCAGGATCTGGAAACTCCGGCGTGATGGCTCTGGGAGCTGCCGGTGTCATGCTTCCCTTTTACTATCGAAGCACCGACTATCTTCCTCTAGTATTTCGCGTCAAATATACTGCAGGATTCACAGACGTACCTTTCGCGCTGAAGAATTACATTGGAATGATGGCGGCGATAGGACCTCTACATTTAGCCGGTGACTTGATTATTGGTGCAGGTATTTCTTCCCAGTCCATTGGTATGGATGGGTTGTCGCAACAACTAGCGACTACCGCATCAGCTACTAATTCAGGCTTCGGTGCTAGGATCGTCAACTACACTAAGCAGCTAGAACGTGAGCGCAAGGCTCTCCGCGAGTACTACAAAGGCGTGATGATGGTGGTGGCGTAAATGACCACTGCAGATGATGCAGCCATAGGAGTCACGGGCAAAGCGGTAGGCCGCGCTGATTTTAACCTAAAGCGCTTTGTAGATCTTATTGAACGCAGTCCTCGGTTCGTCTGGGAACGCGCTATGTTCTGTCCGTGCCCATCAGTGAACGATCAGACCCAACAACCAGACCCCAACTGCACCAAGTGCAAAGGAATAGGCTGGCTGTGGTTTGGTCCAGCCGGATACGTAGTTCCTCCCGAAGCAGGCACACTTACTCCTGTACAAAAAGCAGTCGTCGATAGAAACGGTGGCGCTGTCATCTGCGCGTTTATGGCCGAAGCAACGTACAGACAGGCCGGATATGACACACTAGGTACTTGGGCCTTTGGTCAGATGCACGTGACCGTCCGTCCAGAAAACAAGCTAGGGTATTACGACAGGCTCATAAATCTGGACAGCGAGATTGTTTTCAGTCAACGGGTTTTATCAGGTGGTGAGGGCAAATTATCACTGCGATATCCCGCCATTAACGTGGCAAATGTTCAGTCATCCACTGCTACCTATCTAGAGGGTCGAGACTTTGAAGTGGTAGGGGGAGATATAATCTGGCTTTCAGGGAGGGCTCCTGCGTCTGGTACTCAACTCGCTGCGCATTACACTTGTCATCCTGCATGGATCGTAACGAGCTATCCACATGTCATACGAGCGACAACGAATGACAGAAAGCCTAAGAAGCCTGTAGTATCTCCTGAAGGCAATCCTCAGAATCTCCCTATCAGGGCCAGAGTTCAGCTAGAGTTTGAGAGGGAGGGTTAGTGCTAAGTTTCAGTATAGATACGTCAGAGCTTGATGATTACTTACAAGCTCTTATGAGCACCTCAGACGGAATCGCGGCCTCAGCTGCTCAAGTCATCTACGAAGACTGGCGCTCTCTTGCCGAACGAAAGCTCAAGTCTTCTCGGGCTCAATATCTGGAAGCTCTTCAACCTCCTCGGGTAGTCGCTACCGGCTTTGAGATATCTTTAGTAGGTACTTTCCCTGTATGGGTTGAAGAAGGAAAAGAGCCGTATGATGTGGGGCAAGCTATCCTGAAGGGACGTGAGTTTGTTCGCGTTCCCTTCAAGCAGAACCCCGCGCCCAGTAGAGGGACCGCCCCTGCGTTTGGTGCTAGCTCTACTCCGATGGGATATGGATATCGATCAAAACCCCGTGGTGTAGATACTCGGACAGGTGCTAGTGCATCAGTTCGAGCTGGTCCAGGCGCTCCTACAAGGTTGACCCGTCGTGTATATGGAGGAGGACCGGCCACTCCTTCAGGTGCCTATTCCGACTGGCGCAGAGCTGGTCGCCGTGCAGAGGCTGGCGCTAATCTTCGTAAGTTATATGAGCATCACTCAAGACCACTGTACTCGGGACAGGAAAGCGATGCAGCTGGTGCTGGAGGAGTTACGTTCAGGACTGTCAATCAGGACTCTAATTGGATCCATCCAGGTATTCAGGGACGTCGATTGGCAGACGAAGCTGTACGTAGGTTCGGCGGACGCAACCTTGGAATCATTGTCTCGAAGCATATACAAGGATTAGGAGGTCCGGGAGCATGATTGAACGCCATATCTATACTGCGTTGAAGAATGGTATCGATGAGCTTGAGGCTCATCCATTACGCCTGGAGCGCATTTTTCGAGATTACTATGGCTTAGCGCAGAAGGAGGTAGATACTATTCGTACTTACTTCACAGCTAATCCGCCCAGCGTTATACACAACTACGCTCGTGAAAATAGTCCGTTTCCCCTATACGCTATCGTCCTTCAAGGGGAAGAGGAGACTACAAAAGTACTTGGTGAGTACGGAGGCATGGTAGATCTTGAAGAAGCGAGAGCTATAGATGACTCCTCTGCCTTGGGGGCGAGTATCTATGGATCTGTATTTACCTATAACTATGAGATCATTACTTACGCTAAATTGCCTGATGTAGCTCTGTACTATTACTACTTAGCTAAGTACTTTATGATTCGTGAGCGAGATTATTTCATAAGCCAGAACCTTTTTGACCTTACGCTGGGGGGCTCAGATCTGGCTCCAGATGCCAGGTACATGCCCGCATACTTGTTTGGTCGTACATTGCGCTTCTCATGTCAGTGTGAGATGGGTGTAATCGGTGATGTTACTCCTAGAGCGGATAAGGTTTCAGGGGTTCATATTGGAACTGGCGTCACGGTAGGAGTTTAATTTGGCGACGAAAAGAAAAGCACGGAAAGCTAAGAAGGCGGTAGAGGCAGTGGCTGTGATAGCACCAGCAAAAGAGCCTGAAGCTGCCTTAGTGCCTGCGCCTATCAATCTAGACGCCTTTAAGCGCACAAGTGGTATCAGACCTGAACACTTTGGTGGCTTTGAGCGACACATTACATTAGAATGCGGTCCAGGACACGGGCTGTATAAGACACCAGCAGAATGGCGCAGCACTTATGATCAATATCTTAAGAGACCTGTGGTAGGATAAAGAAAATGGCGACTTCAATTTACTTCGACGGCAGAACGACCTCAATTCCTGGGGCATACACTACGATAGATGCTTCGGGTCTTGATGCGGTGGGTGTAGGAGCTACAGGGATTGTGGCCCTAATTGGTACAGCTGAGGGTGGGCAACCTGTTATTGATGGCAACAACGTAGAGATGACTACGTCTGAGTTGATTCGATTAACTAACCCAGCCGCTGTCCTGAATACCTTTAAGTCGGGAGACTTACGCGAGGCAGGATCGATTGCCTTTAGTCCTTCAACGGATCCTGCTATTCCTGGTGGAGCCCAGCAGCTCATTTGCCTGAAGGTAAACAAAGCTAAGCCTTCAACGGCAACCTTATCAGATACCTTGGGTGGTACGGCACTCACTCTGACATCAAGAGACTACGGCGCTTTTACTGAACAACTTCAGGTAGACGTGGCTACAAGCGCATCAGCAGGTCTCAATGTCACAATCACGAATAATGCTACAGCGTCTACTGAGACTTATCTAAATCTAGGAGAAGTGACTTCCGGTTCTACCAACATGTTCACTCTTCGATATGATCCACCAGCAGCTGGAGCTGCAGGCTGGAACACAACCACCGCCGAGACACTCGCTACTGGCGTCAAGGTGAATGGTGGCCTTTCAGCGTTGTCGGGCTTAGACGGTGCTATTACTCCTCAAGCACAGGGAACCATCGAAGCAGTATCCAGTGATGCAGGCGACACACAGACGATTATTGTCTATGGTCTTGATGCTTCTGGTAACGCCATCACAGAAACAATTACGCTAAACGGTACGTCTGCTGCTCAAGCAACTTCGCCACAGACTTTTGGGGCGGGCGATGTGCTTGGGATGTCAGCAAGCGCGAATACCACAGGCACAGTCACTATTCGGTTGTCTGGTGGTGGCGCTACCATCCTCGTATCCGTGGGCGGTACATCAGTTGATGCGGCAGTTCAAAAGCGTTCAATGTTTGTAGGGAACGCTAAGCTCAGTCTTGTGGCTGACGGAGCGACCACTAAGGATGTATTACTTTATGGTCTGAGTGCTTCTGGTGGCGCTCAAATTGAGAAGGTCACTCTTACTGGTACTGTAGCTAAGGAAACCACGAACACATGGTCTCGAATTGATACGATTGTCCTCGGTGATTTAGAAGCAGGTAAAGCTGTAACCATAACTGGTACAGCAGCGCAGACAACATCAGCCCAAGCAACTCTGCAGCAGGTCAATGATTACTTCAATGCTCGGCGTGTAGCAGGTGTTGCGAGTGCAGCATATGGATACTCTGGCTTCACATTCACCTTGAGTACTACTCAAACAACTCTGAGTCCTACTCTATTGGATGTGACGAGTGCTTCACCCGGAGCACAGAGCATTCAAATTACTTCTCTAGGGTTTAGTGCAATTCTCAATGCAGTTGTCTCTACGCTCAATGCAAACTCTCCTACGGTCAAAGCTACTCGCGGGACAACGGGACTTCCTCCGGTTGTAGTGAATACGTTCTTGAGTGGTGGCGAAGAGGGGTCAGCTTCTTCTGCCGAATACACAGCGGCGTTAGAGCTACTGAAATCAATTGACGTAAGCACCATCGTTCCTCTCACAGGTGATCCTGCGATTCATAAGCTCGTCAACGATCATTGTGTTTACATGGCAGGACAAGGCAAGAGTGAACGAGACGGCGTTGTTGGTTTGGTTCATCTCACTGGGTCTAGTCCTACAGTGCCTTATGCACCGCCTACGAAAACACAGATCAAAGATCAAGCTATTGCCCTGAACTCAAGACACTTGAGAGCATGTGGGCAGTCTGTATCAATGTTCAACACAGCAGGCGCATTGACGGTCTTTCCTTCGTACTATCAAGCAGTACTTGTTGCAGCGATGCAGGCAGGCAGTCCGGTAGGCACTTCACTTACTCGCAAGACCATGAACGCGGTCTCTATCTCAGAGGACTCTACATGGTCTCCGATGAACGACTCGAATGAGCTTATCGGATACGGACTGTGGTTCGCAGAGTCTCATCGAACTGGCATACGATGCGTCCGTAACATTACGACCTACCTCACAAGTAACAATGTTGCCTTTGTTGAAGCCTCAGTAAATGAGTCAGCGAACTTTGCAGTGTTTAACTTCAGGAATGAGCTAGAGAAACTTGTAGGAAAGAAAGGCTTCTCTGGGACCGTGAATGCGGGACAAATTGGAGCAGCACAAATTCTCGACTTACTTGTTGAACAAGGGACTCTGGTGCAATGGCGATCTTTACAGTTAGAACTCAACGTAGATACGTTGGCGGTATCTGTCGAGATAGCTCCAGTAATACCAATCAATTTTGTCACTGCCACTGTGCATCTAGTGACATTGCCTATTTCAGGCTAGAGGATATTAGATAATGGCTGTTTCAAATCCACCCACCAAGGGAAGCGTTGTATCGGGCTCTCGGGTCAAGCTGTCGGTAAATGGTACTGACATTGGCTACGCAACGATATCTTCTTATGTAGAAACAATTACGTATGACCCTATTGCTGTGCTCGACCAAATGGAAATAGCAGAGCATGTCCCTGTCGCTTATGATGTGGCCTTTACTGCCTCACGAGTATTCCTGATTACAGATACTCTTAAGAGCATGAAGCTCTTTCCTCAGGTAGCTCCAGGCGCGAACTTCACAACGGCGCTCTTAAATAACCTTTTAGGCATCGGCACAGACGGAGAGATGACAGCGGCTATTGTCGATAGTCAGACCGGCCAAACGATTGTCTCCCTACAGGGAGTCAAAATCACTTCCCACAACTTGACCTTCGGCGCGAGAGCTGTTGTAGGTGAAGACGTTGGCTTTGTTGCTCGACGAGTGAAGGATAAACTCGCCGGAGAATAACAATTTACGCCTATCTTGGAGGGATGAATGGCAAAGAAAAAAACATCATCAGTTGTAGTCTCAACTGATGAAATCAAACAATCCGTAACAGACTTGCTCTCGAAGCCTATCGAAGCGTTAAAAGAGTCTGACCCTGAGCCAGAGCCCGGTGACGATCCTAAAGACTCCGAAGAATGGTCCTTTATGTTCGAGCACACGGACGTTCGTGGCAAGAAGTGGTCAGGACATTTCACCAATAAAATCCTTACCTTAGGTGAACAGCAGCTTGTAACCAATACAAAGGCTCGTTTCTGTGGTGGAATGCCACTGGAATCTATAGACAATGGGATGCTAGCGCTCAATGAGGCTATTGCACACATGACTTTTTCACTGCAGGAGTTGCCTAGCTGGGCTGAAGACCTTCGTCAGCTGCACGATGCTGCCATTATATTTGCGCTGTGGGAGAAAGTGAGGTCCCACGAAACCCGCTACTTTCGACTCGACGCGGGCACAAGCACTTCAAAAGAAAAGTGATGATGACATATCTGCACTTCGCAGATGGTGGTCAAACAAGTACAATAGGCCGCAGAACGATCCAGAGTTATTGAAGTTAACTCCGGCCCTACTTTTATCTGACTTCTATTACGATCTGCATGATCGTCGTTCGGAAGTAAAACAGCAGATCAAGGCAGGTTCGGATGGCAGAGATAAACTGGAGGAGACACTGTCTGTGCTTGAAGATATACTAGAGATAAGAAGCTCATTAGGATCGTGGCAAGACGAGGTAGAGACGGCGCTCAATGAAGGCCGTATGCCTGACTGGACTAAAGGAGCCTCAGACTAATGGCGTCACAAGCAAAAGTTACCCTTCTCATTGAAACCAAGTTTGAGAAGTTTCAGGAACTCAAGAAAGCTGGCAATGAACTACAAGAAGCTCTTGGCGTCGGCAAGATTGCTAAGGAATACGAGAAGCTCGATAAATCTCTAGGTAGCATCCTCTCTAAAATAAAACAGATAAATCAGGCATCTGGAAAATCTGGACTCCTCGGCGGTGGTGGTGGCGGAACTATCACTGGGGCACATGGTGCAAGAGGTGTTGGCGGCGCGGGTGTTGGTGGCGCGATCTACGGTCCACAACAATCCGCGTGGCAACAATATACTCCAGGTAAAGCTACGGAAGCAGGCTTCGGTCAGATGCACACCGTTACAGCTACTGCGAAAGGAATGATTCGCGATCAGGTCATGTCAGCGGACGGGCGAAGACTAAATAAGGCTCAACTAGCGCAAAGACATGCAGGCTTAATGGCTGACTTCGGGAACGAAGCATATCCTGGCTATCAAGATCGTCGTTATGCTGGCGCTAGCGCACTTCGCGATCCATATGTTGGACGTACCTCAGACTTACGACCAGCGTTTGCCGGAGTAACTACCGCCAGGGCAGGTGTTGCGGGCGCAAATGTACAGCAGACTATAAACCAACGTCAGCAAGCGGGCATCAAGTCTCAGATGATTGCGCAAGAAGCAGAGTTCGCCCGACTTGGTCAGATGGAAGCCGCACACATGACGAGTTTCGTCGCCACCCAAAAGGCGAATGCTGCTGCGAGTGCCGCCGCATCACAAGCCAGGTTGCAGGGACAAGTTGCGTCAGTGAGAGATGCGCAGGCCAGGGCCAATCCAATTATCGGAGGCGCGTTAGCTAGAGGGCTCCGTGCCGCTAGTCCAGAAGCTCGGGCAGCAGCGCTACGCTCATCGCAATTAGCCATGGCAGGTAAAATTGGCGGCGCAGGTTTTCTTCTAGGAGGTGCCGCTTCTGCTGGTGGTGCCATGCTCATGGGCGGCCTAGGCGGCGCTGGTGGTGCAGGTCAGGTAGGCTCTGGCGTAGGTTCAGCCGGATTTGGGCTTCTTGGTGGAGCCATTGGTATGCTCGGTGGGCCTTTAGGTGCAATGGCAGGCGCTACTGTGGGCTCTATGTTTGGTGGCAGTGTCGGTGGCACCTTCGGTGGCATTGGTGGTCAAGTCGCGCAGTACGGCACAAAAGGACTTCAGTTTCAAGAGGCGTCATCTCAGCTAGCGGTAACTGGCTTCGGCATGACACCCACTCCTGTGCGAACAAAGGGG
>JAAHTH010000802.1_pt1 | contig 27728 bp, 19 predicted proteins | sample 6116091 | NCBI WGS metagenome assembly JAAHTH01 (sample SAMN13939990, study PRJNA603662) | sponge metagenome | isolation source: marine sponge | host: Mycale hentscheli | place: New Zealand | collected 2006
CGGACCCGATGCAGCAACAGGTGTCGGTGTCGTTGATTCCTTGCCGTCGGATGTGACCGTTGTCTCGGGTGATGTGGATGGAAATCCGGGGCAAGTTAGTTTTGATGGCGTAAGTGGCGTGTTAACCGCCAACATTGGTGCGATGGCCAACAGTCAAGTGTCGATCGTGACAGTCAATGTCACGGTTGGTGCAAATCCTGCAGCTTCGCTGAGTAATACAGCAACCGTTTCGGCGACGCCGAATACGGATTCGAACTTGGACAACAACTCATCGAGCCTCACAACAGCAGTGACCCGTTTCGTCGATCTCGCCATCGCTAAGACTTCGAGCGGTACACCCATTTCTGGGCAGGATGTTACTTACACCCTCACGGTGACAAATACGGGAGCAACAGATGCTGCTGACGTTGTCGTGACGGATACACTTGATGATGATTTGACCTTTGTCAGTTTTAACCCGCTCGCTTCGGGTGCCACGCACAGTACCGTAGGCCAAGCGTTGACCATTGATGTGGGGACACTTCTGGCCGGTGCGGCCGTGACGTTTGAATTCGCTGCCACAATTGATGCAGCTGCTGTCGGCGAGATTCCCAATTCAGCCACTGTGTCGACTAGTGACACCGACACGGACTCGGGAAACAATACCGACGCAATGAGTATCACTGCTATCAACCAGATCGATTTGGTTCTGCAGAAGAGTGTAGATCTCGGAACTGCGGTTCCGGGAAGCGATCAGTTGGTTTACACGTTCAACGTAAGTCATGATACCGACAGCGTTAGTGACGGAAACACGGTCGTTGTTACAGATACGATTCCTGCTGGTCTGACGGGGGTCGTGATCAATGCTCCGAGTTCGGATGACACCACCTACGATCCAGCGACGGGGGATCTCTCGGTCCAGTACGATCTTCTTCCTAATGGCGAAACGCGTGTATTTACTTTGACAGCAGATATTCAGGAGAATGCGACAGGGACGGTTGTCAATAATGCATCTGTGACATCGCTTGGGTCAGACTTAGATGCTGCAAACAACACCGCTTCAGCTTCCACAACGCTGACGCCAGATTTCGATGTTCAGGTATCAAAGGTCTCGAACATAGAAACCACAGTTCCTGATGATACGGTGGTGTATACTGTTACCCTCACAAATACTGGCCCCAGTACTGCTCCGGGTGTTATTTTAACAGACGTTTTGCCAGTGGGTGTTACTCTGTTATCCGCAACGATGGGTGGACAGTCAGGTGTGGATAGTGGAGGAACGATCACCTTCCCGTCAGTGAATCTCTCCAGTGGAGAGACAGCAACAGCCACGGTTACTGTGTCTGTGGATACTCTCACTGATGGGGTAATTTCGAATGCGGCGAGCGTTCAGGACCTGTCGGCTGTAGGGGAAAACAATACAGCGAATAACGCTGCTACGGCTGACGTTACGGTGGTCGCGGAAGCTGACCTAGGTGTGGTCAAGGCCGTCTCAACAAATGCATCGCAGGTGGGAGGGGCTTTGACCTACACAATCGACGTGACCAACTCTGGTCCTTCCACTGCCAGTAATGTAGTGGTCACCGATACACTGCCGGTTGGTGTGACATTTGTCAGCGGTACTGGACCCTCCGGGGAAGTGCTTTCAGAGGTGGGAGGCGTGGTGACTGCAAACCTCGCAACCATGGCAAGCGGAGAGAGTGGCACCATGACGATCAACGTTAGCATTGACGCCGATGCTGCCAGCAACATCATTAACAGTGTCGGTGTCTCGTCGGACACGGGCGATTCAAACTCAGCAAATGACAGTGCGACTGCGAATACGACCGTGGATCCCAAGCTGTCCACAATCTCGGGCAAGGTATTCGTTGATCTGAATGACAATGGTATTCAAGAAACAGGCGAAAATCCGATCGAGAATGTTCAGATTACCCTCACTGGTAATGATCTTCTGGGAGCAATCACAGCACAGGTTGTCTTTACTGACGTGAATGGTGATTACTCATTCACAGACCTGGCACAAGGAACCTACGAGGTCACGGAAGACCAACCTTTTCCGTATCGTGAGGGGCAGGTGGTCTTAGGCATCAACGCAACTGCGGATGTGGCCGAGAACAGCTTTACCAATCTGGTTCTTGCTCAAAGTACTGACGCAACAGGTTTCAATTTTGCCGAATTGAATCAGGTTCTTTCCAAAAGACTGTTTTTGGCGTCTCCGTTTTACTCGGGGATTTAATTCGCGTCGCTTTGCCAAAGGGAGTCGGTGGATAACGGCAAAGCGATGTGGATTCTATTCCCACAGAGGTGTGTGCAGTGTTCGACCTTCGGGGGGAGGTCGAGCGCTGCGAACCCTCTATTCTTTTTTTATCACGCCAAACAGGTGGCCGCCTACCTCGTCGTGCTGCCAAGTCCCAGCATATCTGCCCGAGTGGATTAGCACCCTTGCCCCGAAAGTACCCATCCCGGGAATCCAGAAGGAGTCCATGGTAATGACAGGGGTTCTACCTGCCCAAAGGATTTTAAGATCCAGTGGGACTTCACTGTCAATTTCACCGTACTTGATGCGCGCAGTCAGTCGGTACATATCTGTTTGTGGTAGTTTTTCACATTTACTGATCGTGTAGGCTTCGGGTTTTGGCAGCGTGTCTGACTTGCCTTCGATGGTGAAGTTCCCGAGGAACTTCGCGCCCGTTAGGTATTTTGCTAAACGCAACTCACGAGCTTTCTGCTCTTCTGCAGAACTATCTCCTTGTTGCTCTGCGACAGCTGGTTTTTCGTTCTCACTTGTTGCTGGAATAGATACCGGCGGATTTGTCGACTGTTCTTGGAGTGGGGGGCTCTGGGCAATCAGATTCACAGGTGCGAAAAGTAACAGGGTAAAGGCAAGCAGTAGCCAGAATGAGTTGATGCGATTCATCTCAGAGTCTCCGTGCATGGGGTTGATTCGTTCAGCTCGCTGGCTCGATGATTCACTCGTTCACTGAGTCAGCAATGGTATCCCTCGCGAGATCTCGGTTGATCGAGATCAAACGCCGTTGCTTTTGATCCTTGCATTTCTTGGCTGTCCGGGCAAGCGGACAGGCTGTTTTCCTTGCACTTCCTGATGGAATGAAATGGGCTGTACGGGCCGGTATCAGCCAAGGCTGCCAAATGGAGTTGTGGCACAACCTGACGGTATATGGGAAAAAATCTGTGTAATGAACGCCAGAGCATCCGTCATCCACGACGACCACATTGATTTTATGCGTCCGGGATCATGTTTCAGTTCATGGTTGCTATCTGCTGGAGGCCAATCAATGCATGTCTTAGATTGCCAATTGTGCAGGTTGTTCATGCAAGCGATACTACTTGCTTCGTTCAGAAAACGGGGTTTTGTGTGGGCTTGCTTGTTGCGACGACTCAACCAATTATCTCTCTATCTTTAGAAAGTACGGCGGAATCATAATGCCTCGCTATTTGCTGTCTGTCGGTTCATTTTGTTGTGCAATGGTATTGGTTTGCTTGTTAGGTTGCTCCCAGGAGCAGCAGGATGCAGTCCGTCAAAGACGGGAGAACCTTGCCAAAATCGGACAAGCCTACACTGAGATGTACAACAGTGGGGCGTCGCCAAAAAACTCGAGTGAACTTTCAGCTTGGATGGCTGAGTCCGCAGATGCCGGTACGCGCGGCGCTGCACGTGTCAGCCTCGTTGAAGGTGACGTGGTCGTGAACTGGAATGGAGACCTGAGTCAGAGAGGGGCACTTGGCAGTTTGGTGCTTGCCTTCGAGTCGGGGGCTCTTGCGAGAGGTGGTTATGTTGTGATGGCCGATGGTAAGGTGAAGATCATGACGTTGAAAGAGTTTCAGGAAGCACCCATGCTGCCGGCAAACGAGCAGTGATCGTCTAATGGGGGGGCTGTTGCGTTTTTCAGATAACGTTGGATGTAAGGTGTCTGGGGCGGATATCGTTGGGATACGTGACACGGCGACTGGTTTTATTGGGGACAGTTCCTTCACGATGTGTTTTGCTGGGTCAAGCAAGCTGGCTTGCAAAAATTTTCGAAAGGCTGTCGCTTGTGAACCCATTCAGTTTTGTTGGTCTACTCGGTCCAAGACTTACCGCTGTGACGGTCGCAACGATCGACTCGGATTTTCCCGATTTGCAAGACTCTGACGCTCGCTGTGACATTTATGGTCGCGAAAATCTTGCGTTCATCGGGAACGGGTGCCGAAAACACATCCTGATCGACCTTCCCATTCAGTTGGCTTCACTTCGCAAATGGTTTTGCGTTTTGAATGGTGTGCGTTAGCCCTCCCCTTCTCGCTGCGCCGGTCGTGTCCATCCTCCAATTCCGATAGACGCATGATGCAGCCTCGGCCAAGCGATAACCAGCACTATTGTGCCCTCCCTGTAACGGAAACGTTGGTGCCTTCCCGCCCCCAATATCGGGTACCCATCAATTCCGCTGCTGGTGTTGTTCAAACGGTTGAAGATTGCGTTGTGTTTGGTTTGGGATCTCGTTCAGCCCGCATTGATAATTCCTCACACGAGTTGTTAATGAAGGGGGGTGGCGCTGTTGGTGAAAGTCGTGATTGTCTGATTTCCCAACAAAAGGGGCATGGTTGGCGAATTGATTCACAACATGTTTCTATCGACGAAGTTGCGGGCATCATTGATAAGGATCGGTTGGCTACTGAGGTATTCGGCAAGGAACCTGATCCACTGCCGTTGGGTTTGTTGTCCACTCAGCATGATGTGTTTTCAGGTCGTTCCAATGCTGGTGAACGAAACGTGTCGGTTGATGTTGAGAGCAGACTGCAAAGTTCCGTCCAGGACTACAGTGTTGGTGTTCATCCGGAGGTGTTTTGTGGTTTGCATGATCAGGTAGGTGAAGAAATTCTCACCGCCTTGGGCATTCGTTCTGCAGTATCGTCAGTGGCTGAATCGCTGTCAGTCATGAAACAATCAGGTAATAGTAACACCGAGCGAGACTCTAGAAGTGCTGAATGCGGAACGTTGCTTAAGACTGAAGAACAGGGCGGCTTGGAGATTTTGCAAACGCACCCCACTTTGTTTGGAGGAATTGAGTTTCTGCATCTTTCAGAACGCTTGACTCTTTTTTCCCTTTCTGACAGGAGAGCGGGGAATGGGGGCGAACAACGGATAGAATTCGGTGAACTGGCTTTCACTGGCGGTGTTGTGTTCGACGCCTTTGACCGCGGCACTACACCGTATGCGAGTGAGGATGCGGTTGGTCGCGTTGTGAACGACGTGACTCTCATGCACGCGGTGTCAGTGGCGTCATCGAGCAAGCATCGTCAGGTCGCTGCAAAAGTGTTGAACTGTGTCAACGACAAACGCTTGCTGGAATCCCACCGTTACCCGAACCGACTGCTCGGTGCTGCTGCGACGAAGTGCAATGCGTTGGAGGAAGAGAGAGGCGATGTTTTTCATTTTTCATCAGATTTGTTAGATGTGCGGCATGGCAGCGTTGCTGGGGTAAGGGATAAGAAACTGTGTTTTCAGCACTGGGCGTGGTCGTTAGGTCGAGAGTCGGTGAGATGGTTTGTTGGAAACCTGTTGCTGACAGATCACGAAGGTATTACGAGTGAAATGGTTTGTGCTGTTGCAGACCTCGAGCTTGTTGGTTCGGAGTTTGAAGCACTGGATTCTGAAGTGTTATGCGGCTCGTGGGTTGCTCGAATGCTGACATCGAAGCCAGTGGACATCCACAGGGTTGTCTTGCGATTGCAGGAAAGTGATGAGCGTTTATTGGGCTCGTGGGTAATGATGACGCCGCTGGGTGTTGGTGCTCTTGAATCACTTGGTTCTAAAGTTTCAGCCTCTGCTGCATTAGACATGCCTAGGTGCTGGGCACGGATTTCTGAATTTCAGTACGAGGTGGGGCTGCTGAGCGATGCTGGTGTGGCAGCAGATGGAAACGTCATCACGTTTGCGAGTGGTCATGGCCACGCTTCGCTTGGTTTGCATTTTTCTCGTGATGTTCAACATGAATGTGGTCTTTTGGCAACAGTGGTACCTAGCGTTGATTGGGTTGATCCTCGCCGCGAGCTATTGATGAGCCGGTACGACGGCTTGAGAAGACCGAACGCACTCGTGTCTCGCTTCTCTGCGATTGCTCCGGTAGCCGAAGTTTCTCTATCGGATTGCTTTAACAGTGCACCTTCTGTCGCTGATCTGGAAAAAAACAAAAGCACTGGGAGGCCGTTTCTTGTTGTCTGTGCGTCTCAGATGTTTAAGCGGCCGCTGTCCTCTGGCTTGGTCTCTCGAGTCCGAACTGGACCTGTGTATCGAAGTGGTGTTGAGAACTTTGGGTCGAATAAACAACCAGTTCCTGAAACCTGTGATTCGGATCGGTGGAATCGAAGGGCTGGCACGTTTAATGTGATCGTTCTGGATGAGCGATTTCTGAGAGGGTGGGCGTTCCCGAGCTGCTTGGCGGTTGAACGGAGAGCAGCGGTGATGGCACGCGGAGAAGGTATTGCGAGATTCACGCCGATCAATGTTGGGACTCACGATTCGTGCTTGTCGAGTACACAGATTGGCAGGTATGCATGTGGTATTGAAATTATCTCGGATCAGAAGTTCAGTGGGCCTCGCTATGAAACCCATATGGTAATGCGGCCTGTGGAATCCGCAGTCACGATGCAAGCGGCGACTCGTTTTCTCTTTCGTCACCGAGGATGCCCGGTATGGCATACGGAAGACGTAAGCAATCTTGTTTTGCAGCGAGATTCTCTGGCATTGAATCGTCATTACCTTAGTTGTGGGCAGACCCTGGATACCGATGTTGATGTGGGCGTGTACGATTCCTTTGATTCATCTGCTGCATGCGTTCTTGACGTGCTGGCAATTTCAAGTGATCTATCTGATTCCCATGCGGTGGGTGTAAGTCGCTCTGTTGTGATCAGCTCAGGTGGCACGCACGCTTGTACGCTGGCACACGTGCCACAGTATTTAAATCGAGCAGCATGGTGTAGGAATGCCACGCCGCTGTTGGTCGCAGCAAGTTCACAACTGAATGTTGCTGAGCACTTTTTTCCACCTTTAAGAACATTTGAACTGCCACGTTTGGTGATGCGGGGACTGTTTACGGAGACCCAAGGGGCGATTAGCTGTGGCACACTGATACTGCCTCAAGAACGTGATGTTCCAGCGTTTTCCTTGTTAGGAAACGAATCGTATTCAGATGACAGTATGATTCGACTCGATGTTCATGGAGATCGAATGCAAACTGGCAACGTTTCATTGTCGTTGCGGCCGGCAGTGGATTGTCCAACTAGCTTGTCGATCAGGCGTCTGGGTGCTGCGGATGCCTTGCGCCGTTTTAGCGATCCGCTGCGAAGTTATCTCAGAGCAAATTGGTCGCTCATTGAGGTCTTTGGGGACTGCACACAGGATGTGATTGCCAAACCGGAAGGTGCCACCCGATTTTTTGTGATGGTGGATAAACGATCGTGTGGATTTTTGCGAGACCGATATGGTTTGCAACTTGTGAATCAATTCGTTGTCGAACCTATGTGTTTTTTCGGGACGGACTCGTCTCCGGTGAATTCAACCGAAAATTTGGGTCACGATCGACTAACGCAGGAAAGCGAATGCCGGAAGGCTTTGTTGCCGTGGACTGATATCGAATTACTGTATTCTGCTTCGTTAGAATGGGGGGGGCTTCGGGAAACAGCTGTAGGTGGGAGTGTCCATGCCTGCCGAAGCACTGGATTACCCTCATTGGTAGAGCAAGTTACGATTGATAAGGACAGAGCCCAAGAGATGAGTGACGGCATTCAGATTGTTTGGAGGCCGACGTATTGGGGGACTCTTGCTGAGCCTGATGTGGTTCGTTTCAATCTTGAACATGTTGTTTGCACGGGGGCCGACAACAAGGTTGAGTCAGCAGTCTCTCCGGTCTTGGTGGAGGCTGCTGAGGGTTCATCACCAATCACGTTTAATCGTTCCTACCGCTTAGACCGCATAACCACTCACAGACATGCGGGGGGCTTGTTGTCCGGTACAGCGCTTCAGCAACGTTTTGCTTTGGGTGAAAAATGTCGTCATGTGGAACGCACGATCTCGATATCTGACCGCGCGGCTTGAATCAGCAGTGACGCTGCGCAGTGAATGATTCTTCCTGTAGATCGTGAGCGGAAGCAAACCGCAGGGTGTTTGTGGATTTCTAGCCTCTTGGAATCCAGTCTTGGACAGTAGGGCTGCAGTCGTCACACGTGGTGCGAATCAGTGAAGTGGACACGGCGTTGTTGTTTGCCGTGTCCGATGAGGCCAAAGCCCCAGTCGCAAAGTAGTTTTTCTTCAGAGTCGGCGAATTCCCGAATCAGCCAGCCACGGCGCGCTGCCGGGGAGTTGGGTGGTGGTGATCGTCGTCGTCGGTCAATTTCCGGTTGGTTCACCAATTGAGTTTCCGGCAGGGTTGCCACAAGCTTGTTGAAGTAGCCATCTCCAGAAAGTTCATGGTAACGAAGATCAATTTTCTTTTTGTCTGTCCATTCAGAGTCCGCTCCCAATTGATCGAGCATGGCTCGCTTGGTTAACCAGTCAATCTTTCCCAAAGCGTCCGAGAAGTTGGCTGCATCTTTTCGATAAGCCACGGCAGCATCGAGCAGTTCTCGCCAACGCTTCAAAATGAGGGGAGCTTCTCCGTGGTGAACTGTTGGCACTCGCGCAACAAATGCTTCAGCGGCAGCAAGATATGACTTTTGCAAGTCCAAGGCCGACATCTCACCCCGGTTGGTGGCAACGCGGGTGACCAAATTCCAGTCGCTGGTGATACGGGCCAAGGCTTGAAGCGGTGATTTGACTCGTGGCATTTTTCGATGGTGCCCCGATTCGATCATGTCCAACAGCAAAGAGACCGATCCGACTTTGACATACTCTGCCAGTTCAGACAGGTTCGAATCTGAAAGACCAATTTGCAGCCGTTGCTTCCTCCCAAACATTTGCCAGGTTGAACCGAGTGAGTAAAAAGACTTCGCACAGAACTGGCCGAGCCAATGACCAAATACAAAGATTGGTTTCTCACCGTTGAAACCGCCCATATCCGCAACGGAATCGATCGCGATGCCTTTTGCACTGACGTGATAGCGGCCGTTGGGGTCCAAGGTTCCCGTACCGCATAGGACAACACGTGACACCAGAAAGGCTGTAAGGCAACGACGCTGTCGCCGAAACGCGATGTGTCTTACCACAAACCGTAATATAAGTACGGTGGGCAAGTGAACGCATCGAAGAATTGCCAATAGAGGTGTTGCGACCCATCGCGGGACACCGTCAAAAAGATCATCCGGTTTGTCAAATGCGACTGCTTGTCCTTTGATCGTTTTGCATGCGAATACCACTACCAAGATGGCTGCCATTACCGGAAGTGAGGCCAGCAGGCTGAGCACCTGAATACCCCACAGCAGAAGGATGAAAATCCGATAAATAAGCAGCAAAAATCCGTGGGCGACTTCAGCCTCATAGTTCTCATGGCAGCCATAAACGTGTCCGAGTGCATCACGACTATTTTTCAAGATGCGGATATCGAATCCGGTTCTAGAATTAATGGCAGCATCAGCCGCAAGGCTATCGACCGACCTTTGGCAAGTCAGCAGTTCTGAGGGAGCGTGAACTTCTGGCGTGGCGATTTCAAGAAAACCACCTGGTTTTTGTAGCATTGTTGGATGTGACTCAAAGCTGACTGCTGCTCCATTTGCCAAAAAAAGTTGGTCATGGTCAAAAACACCAGGGACCGTGGGTTGATCCTCGCGTATGACATCACACAAGGCAGAGTAGACTTGCTGAGCCGCTGGTAGTGCGTGTGATTCAACCTCATGAGGTCCGAGGATCAGAGTCGCGTATTCGGTTTCAAGGCCGATAAGGCGAGATGCTAACACGGGTGGTTGTTTGCTTCTCTGTATTGGGTTGGCAGACGGATCTGGTGCGTTGTCTGTTCGCCAGCGTGGCGAATACCGTGGTTGACCTTGATCTCCCGGATCAGTCTCGGATTGGCGTTTGTTTCGCGTCAACCTGTGCCCCTTCGAAACGTATTGCGACGGTGGTAAATCGCGTTTCTCCAATTTCTTCGTTATGTCGCTTCGCTGTATTCCCTTGTTGTTTTTGAATACAGCTAAATCGCTTGCCAGTGCGCGAACGCCCGTTGATGAATTTCACCATTTCCTTTGCCTCAATGACCACATCAGGCTCGGTTGTTAGGAGAGTTTGCAGGCCGTCGTCACCAGCATTCAACAGCGGAGATTTTCCACGACAATGAGTTGGTGATTGTTGTGCTGCCTTGCTTCCAATCACTGTATTTTAGCGGCTGTTGGCAGGTTGCAGGATGGAAAAATTCACCAACCTGCACCTCTCGAGGTGTAGAGGTTTCGTTATGTCATTCTGGTTGTCAAATACCCGCGTCTATTTTTTCCTGTAGTCGAAGCAGTTCAATCACGGCGCCGGCGGCTTCATGGCCTTTGTTTCCGACCGTTCCACCACTACGATTGATTGCCTGCTCCAGCGTGTTGCAAGTCAGTAAACCAAATGCAATCGGGATTCGGTTTTGGATACCCATCTCCATCAACGATAGGCTGACCGCGCGATTGATGTGTTCATCGTGGGTTGTCTCGCCTCGGATCACACAACCAAGTGCGACTGCTGCAACGACTTCAGGTTGCTCAATGACTTGGTGAACGACGTTCGATAGTTCCCACGCACCGGGCACGCGGATGACGGGCGCTCGTTCAGCGGTATAGCCAGCATCTGCGAGAGTTTCCAGGGCTGCAGCTACGAGCGAATCGCAAATAGCTGGGTTATAACGGCTTGCAACAATAGCAACTTTGCCGTTAGGAAGAACTCCATCAAGGCCTGTGATTTCAGTTGACATCCTTTAAACTCATCAAAAATTCAGCGTTGTTTTGTGTTTTACGTAATTGGTCGGTCAGATTCTGCATCCCATCTGCCGGTGACAGTTCTGCCAGTGCTCTTCGCAAGCTAGATATCCTGCGATACTCCTCAGGATCCATCAGCATTTCTTCACGTCTTGTTCCACTTGCGCTGATATCGATAGCGGGCCAAATCCTGCGATCCACCAAGGCACGATCCAAGACAATTTCCAAGTTGCCTGTTCCTTTGAACTCTTCGAAAATAACGTCATCCATCCGGCTGCCAGTATCCACCAGTGCGGTTGCCAAAATGGTCAGTGAGCCTCCCTCTTCTACCTTGCGGGCGGAGCCAAAGAGAGCCTTCGGCTTTTGCAATGCGCCCGCGTCGAGGCCACCAGTCAGGAGCTTGCCGGTTGCTTCACCGTCGCTGTTGTGAGCTCTGGCGAGACGTGTGATGGAGTCAAGGAAGATAACAACGTCCACGTTGTTTTCAACCATGCGTTTTGCTTTTTCGATCACCATCTGCGCGACTTGAATATGTCGTTGGGCTGGTTCATCGAACGTACTACTGATCACTTCGCACTGCGGTCCACGGACTTCACGCTCCATGTCGGTGACTTCTTCGGGACGCTCATCGATCAAGAGAACAAAGACGTAAGAGTCAGGATAGTTTTTCAGAACAGCTCGAGCCATCTGCTGCATCAAAATTGTTTTGCCAGCGCGCGGCGGGCTTACGATCAAACCGCGTTGCCCAAAACCGATGGGCGTCAGCATGTCGACGACTCTTGTGCTGATTTCGCCAGTATCGTGCTCCATAATGATGCGTGTGTTAGGGTGCAGTGGCGTCAATTCATCAAATGGAACAACGTTCTTGCGGCCCATCGGGTCGTTGCTGTTGATCGCCTCGATACGTAACAAGGCAAAGTAACGCTCGTTCTCCTTGGGGGGCCGGATTTGGCCCGCAACATGGCTTCCCGTTTGCAAGCCGAACCTTCGAATCTGGCTTGGGGATACGTAGATATCATCGGGGCAGGACAAATAGTGATACGCAGGGCTGCGGAGAAAACCAAAGCCATCTGGCAGAATCTCAAGAGTCCCTTCACCGTACATCAAGCCGTCGGCTTTCATTCGGTGTTTTAGAATCTTAAAGATCAGTTCCTGACGCGGCACGTCTGACAATCCAGCGATGCCTTCGCTTTCTGCCAGCGTTAATAACTCTTCGAGGGACTGCCGCTGTAATTCAGCAATATTGAGTGGTTGTTTTTCGTTGTTTTCAACCGAGGGTATACCTACCTTTTCGCCAGCCTTGTTGGCTTCACTGACAATCTCTTCCGGTAGAGATAGCGGATCCCGCTCAGCGTCCAGTTCGCGGATTCGTTCATCGACTTCCTTGTCGGGATGTCTGGGACGATTTTTGTTCTGGCGGTAGTTGCGGTATTCGCGTTGCCCGTTCTTGCGTTTGGACTCGAAATCATCTCGCGAGTGTGGAGTGTTTGGGGACATGTGCGTCCAAGTGATTAGAAAAGAGGTGGGGAAGGATTGAGGAGAAGAGAATTTTGATGAGTCAAAACTGATGTCCAGTCGAATGAGGCATCAGAGGGAGAGGAGAGAAGTGTGTGCCTGCAGGGAAGGGTCCAGTATGATCGCTGCAAGTCGGAGTGTCAGAAATAGGAGTGTAGGAGATACTAAATAAGCTGAATTTGTTTGGTGAGTGGGGCGCGAATCATTCTCTTTTTTCGAATTTAGTTCTAAGTAAGTGTTTTACGCCCACTCCCTTCAAAGCAATGACGGGGGTCGCTGGCAGCAGAATGCTGTCTAACTAAGGAACTCCATAAGGTGCTGATGGTATCGTTTAATTCGGCTAGCGTTCCATTATTCAAGATCACACGTGTGCTGAGTCGCATTTTTTCAGCGATTTCGAGTTGATTTTTTTCCCGTGATTGCAAGTGCTCAGGCGTCCATCCACGAGACCTTACCCGCGCAATGCGGATTTCCTTATCAGAGTCCACACACCAAATTTCGTCGCAGCTTCGATCCCATGATGACTTGAATAGTAGTGGGACATCGAGGATTGCGACTGAATCCCCCCTCTTTTCGAATCTGAACAATTGATTCTTGATTAGCTGCTTCGTTTCGGGATGGATCCGGCTCTCAAGATAGTCTAGTCGGCTGCGGCTGGCATCGTCATCCCCGAATACCAATGCGGCCAGTTTAGCACGGTCAATTTCATCATCGTTATTAACGATGGAAGCCCCGTAGTGCTGAATCAAATCAGCCTGAACATCCGGCTGATCCATGACTGTCTTGGCGAGCAGGTCTGCATTGATCCAAGTTGCACCCAGTTCCACTAACCTTTCAGCAACGGTTGATTTCCCGCCCGCGGGGGTTCCAACGAGTCCTAACACAATCATGGCTTAAAGCGATCCCGGTCGTTGGTTGTCCGAATTGAATAGGCTTGATGGGGTGTATTAAGGGAGGGCAAGCCGCCGCAGAAATCGTTATGACCTTCTCGCTTTTTTCAATACCCGGGTGCCAAATGTGCCCGTCTCCACAGTTTCGATCCCCGTAACTTAAGTGAACGTCGTTTAACTAACTATCATCTTTGAGCTGAATGCAACTATTGTGTGGTGAGATTGGTCCATGGTTGCAAGCTTTGGTTCCATGCAAGTTCGGAATCGAGCAGTCCGCTGCTCCTTCTGCCTCGACGGTGGGCGTCCACGTTATGCGGTAGCGTCGTTCTTTTGCCAGCTAAACTCGAGTGCTTTCGGGCATGTAAAGGAATGCATTGCAGTTAGGACAGCGGATCAATACCGACATTCTGAGACGATCAATGTATTGGGTGGTTAGAACTTGGTAGCATCCACCACATGATTCGTCCTCTACGGGGGCCAGAGCTTCTTCTCCTTTTGCTTTGATGACTCGGCGATATTCTACCATGACCGCACCTGGAATTTGTTCCTCGGATTGTTCTAACTCGGCGTTCACTCGTGCCAGTTCACCCTGCAGTTCGCTTGTTTTTGCCTCGACTTCGGTGATCCGCGTTTTCTGATCACTTTGTTGGTTTTCAAGTTCGGCGGTAACATCTTTCAGCTTGGTTTCGAGGCCATCGATGTGGTCCATTGCCTCGAGGATTTCGTCGCTGAGGACGCTATTGGCTTGCTTGTCCGCTGCGATCTGGTCTTTTAGTAAATTGAACTCGCGGTTGCTTGCAGCAGTATTGAGTTTCGTCTGCAGTTGATCAATTTGTGCTTCGCGTGACTTCAGCTGCAGTTGTTTTTCATCTGACACCAGGTTGGCTTTTTTCAACGTGTCTTTCAAAGACTGCAGATTTTCTTCTGCTTTTGCAACAAGCGACTCTCCTGCCGTGATCTGTCGAGGTCCTCTTGCGATTTGCGCGGCGAGGTCGGCACGCTGTCGGTGTATCCTGTGCAGTTTGCGAAGCAGGCTCGCACTGATTTCAATTTTGGTATCACTGGGCATGAGTTAGATCGACGTATAAAGACGGATGACAAGGGAATGGAGACGCGTAGGTGCTTGCTTGGCAGAAGGTCGCGGCAACCGTCAGGCGAAAAGTGGCGGCGATTTATCACCGTGTTGAGCCGTTTTGGTTAAACGCATTTCTTATTCGGTCTGAAAACACCTTCTTCGTGATACTTTCGCAGCAAGCTTATTCAATCAGCATATCGCTCTGGGGAGTTCCTGCCAGCGACCTTGAGTGGGAAAAGTCCTCAAACAGGCGTTAAGAGCGAAAAACAAGTCTATTCCGGGCTCTAGCATCCTAGAATTCGGCTGGAATTCTGTTTCTGATTCTGATGACCAGATTGTAGCATTGGGAAACGCAAAACGGGCGGCCAGCCGCGGGAAGGCTGGTCGCCCGCATACTCATTTTACTCTTGTAAAAAACTTTGCAATCAAGCTGCTGTTTTCAGAAATGCGGCTAGACGATCTGAACGCGAAGGGCTTTGAAGTTTCGCAACGGCCTTCGCTTCGATTTGGCGGACCCGTTCACGAGTGACTTTGAAAATCCGGCCACACTCCTCGAGCGTGTAGGAGTAACCGTCGACCAGACCATATCGAAGCCGAATGATTTCTCGCTCGCGATAGGTCAGGGTTTTCAGCAGTTCATCAATCTTGCCCCGTAGGATACTGCTTGCTGCTGAGCGAACAGGATTGTGGCTGTCGCCGTCCTCGATGAATTCACCAAAACTGCTATCTTCACCCTCACCCACTGGCCGGTCCAGGCTAACCGGGTGTCGCCCGATATCCATCACTCGTCGCACTTCTTCGAGTGGGATTTCAGTGAATTTGCTGATTTCTTCATAGGTTGGTTCCCGTTTGAAATCCTGCATCAGGGATTTCTGTGCCTGACGCAACTTGCTGAGGACATCAATCATGTGGACTGGAATTCGAATGGTGCGAGCTTGGTCAGCAATGGCTCTTGTGATTGCCTGACGGATCCACCAAGTTGCGTAGGTGCTGAATTTGAACCCGCGACGGTATTCGTATTTGTCAACTGCTCGCATCAATCCCGTGTTGCCTTCCTGAATCAGGTCCAGAAAAGACATGCCACGATTTCTATATTTCTTCGCGATTGAAACAACGAGACGAAGGTTACCGCTACTGAGTTGACGTTTGGTGGCCTCATACTCTTCAAAGTGCCGACGGGCTTTGACCATGCGGTTGTGGAGGCTGGTTGGGCTTTCCTGTGTTACCAGCATCAGCTCGCGTTGCTCTTGTCGCAGGTCGGCTGCCTCGTCACGGCTGACTGCGTCATTTCCCAGTTCGGCCAAGCGTGCTCGAATGAAATTCATTCTCTTGGAAATCTCTTCCAGATGCTTGAGCAGAGGTGTGACGCGGCGGCTACGGAGGCTGAGTTCTTCTACCAGCTCAAGGCACTTTCTGCGATTGCTGATGAAACGTCGGCGAACCTCAGCTTTCAGGCGTGGCGATGTGCTTTTTCGAACTAGCAGCTCGAAGTCAGCTTTGTTTTGACGAATCAGAACATCGAGGGTACGCAGGTTGTGTGGCATCCGTGCGGTGATTTGTTCTTTGGTTAAGCGTTCCGTCAATGAGACTTTGATGGTGCGATCAAAAGGCAATTCGCCGCTATGGACGCGGTGCAGTGTCTGCACTGTTGCACGCATGGCGTAATCTGATTCCAGCAGCGTACGACGAAATTGTTTTCTCGTGATTTCAATCTTTTTCGCGAGTGCGATTTCCTCTTCGCGTGTGAGCAATGGAATCTCTGCCATTTGGCTCAGGTACATACGGATGGGATCATCGCTGGGCTTTGGCATTTCTATCGCTGCAGCTGCCAGTGTTTCACCTTCCACGTTCCCTTCAAAGCTGTCTGCTGCTTTGAGGTTCGGTCGTCGCATCTCAGCGACATTGGGCTCAGGAGCACGAATGAGCTTCGCTTTGGCTTTCGCGGGTGCTGAGTCGATCAACTGGATACCTTTTCGTTCGATTGCCAACAGCAAACGATCCAGTTTCTCAGGGCTCACGTCCTCATCAGGAAGGTAAGCGTTGACATCTTCGTAAGTCAGGAATCCGTCTTGGACGCCGCGGGAAATGAGAGATGACAGTTCTTGATCCATCAATTGCATATCTAAAAAACCTCGTGTTTTACACGCCTTCGTGGCATGTGGGTCAAATGAAAATCCGTTTCAGTTGCGGTATGTTGAGCGGTGGCTCCTTGTGGGATTGCAGAAACTGACTGGGTCGTCGGAATCCATTGTAAAGTGGACAGTGTAAATGAATGGGTTGCTCAGGAATCATTCCTGATGCGTTGCTGTAGACGCGCTTTTTCTACGATTGCCTTTAACAAGGCATCTTCATCATCTTCTGGCATGGACGCTGATGCCAGCTTTTCGATTTGTCGGTTTTGCTCGTCTGACATTTCGCGTTCGCGGAAACGATTTAAGATTGCCGCGTAACGATCTTCTGCGCTTTCGGGAAGTTTGCCTGACCGCTCTGCTACTCGTTCTTGTAGGGTAACAATTTGATTTTTTAGCGCATCATTCTCAACGAGCAACAGGATAGAGTCGGCGTCAAGGCAGTGTCCGTCAAGCTCGAGGTCTTGATAGGCGGTAAGCAGCATTTTGGCGGCCGTGCCCTCGAGCCATTGCACGTCAATTGCCTCAACGGCCATATTCGCAAGTTCAGGATTCTCGATAAGCGTTTCGAACAAGTCGCGTTCCAGGCCACGCATTGGTTTGAGGGTGAGGGGGGCAGGGGTAGAAGCGACGCCTGCAAGATGCGTGCTGGGGGCAGTCGGAGTTGAAGGGGTGTTTGGGGTCAGTCCATCGCCAGCATCATCGGCTGATTCTTGAAAAGCAGCGTTTGGATCACCATGGGGTGGTAGCCCGGATTGCGTGGCACGAGTTGGGTTTTGGAATGCTGGGCGGTCTGGCTTTCGGAAGGCGGAGCTTTGGGTTTGTTTGCGGAGTACAGCGAGTCGTTGCTCCAGACGCTCCACTTTGAATTCGAATCGTTTTGACATTCGATTCAGCAGCTGGTCGACACGAAGTCCGTCGGGGGCTTTGGCAGCGATCTTGAGCATTTTGTCGACTGCTGACGCGACAGCATGGGTGTCGCGTTCGACATCAACGCCGTCGGTCAGTCGGCTCAGTTTGTGATCAAGAGCATCGGGTGCTTCGCGTGCGCTTTTTTCAAATGCTTCGCGACCGTGAGCGGCGACGAAATCAGCGGGGTCGCTGCCATCCGGGAGGGTCATGACTCGCAGATCGACATCGGCAGAGATAAATAGTTCCAGCACTTCATCTGCTCGAGTTTGACCCGCCGTATCCCCGTCCAAAACCAGCACTACCCGTTCGGCGAATCGCCGAAGAATTTTGACGTGCTGTTCACCCAAGGCAGTGCCAAGTACTGCGACGGCGGTCTCGATGCCAGCTTGTTTGCTGGCTACTACGTCAGTGTAGCCTTCCATGACCATCACTTCGCCGTTGCGACGGATAGCATCACGAGCGAGGTCCAGGCCGTAGAGTTGTTGCGATTTACGGAAGAGCATGGTTTCTCTTCCATTGATGTACTTTCCGCCAGCACGATCTCCGTGTCGTTCTGCAATGGCAGGAATCACTCGTCCGCCAAGTGCGATTGGACGGCCTTGCAAATCCTGAATCGGGAACATCAGTCGACCGCGGAACATGTCGACATAGCCATCGCCAGAACGTTTAGGAGAAGCTACTCCACATGCATGTGCGACTTCACCACTGAACTGGTTACGTTTCAGCAGATCGACCGCATAGCTCCAAGAATCAGGTGAAAAGCCAATTCGAAAGTATTTGCGGCTCTCGTCGTCGATTCCCCGGGATGCAAGGTAGTCTCGAGCGATCTTGGCATCCGGCTCATTGCTTTGCAGAAAGTCGAAGTAGGAATCCGAGGCCAGTTTGATTGCCGACAGCAAGGTCGCTCGATCATCCGGGCTACCCGGTTGGGTCTTTTTGCCCTTAGTGTAATCTTCGACTGGAATGCCGGCCAATTCGGCCAAGGTGCGGATCGCAGTCGGGAAATCGGTGCCGTCTCGTTTCATTAAAAAACTGAAAACATCACCACCGATGTCGCAAGGCCAGCACTTCCATGTCTGCCGCTCTTGATTGATTGTCATGGAGGGGCGTCGATCGTTATGCCATGGGCAGCGGGCAACGAGATTGCGGCCTTGCGGCTGCAATTCCAGTGTCGCACCGATGACATCTGCGATGTCAACCGCGCTACGCACACGCTCTTTCAGGTCGAAGTCCTGAGTTGGGGACAAACGACAACTCCATTGAAAGTGACGACTGAACCATGCAAAACGACACGCAGTACCCACGTGGGTACCAGAAGAAGACTAGGTTCATTCTTCCTTGGTCGCTTCACCTGTTCAAGCCGGCGAAACTTTTCCAATCGGTCCACCCACCGTGCTTGGCACGGTTGCCGTCATCCAACGGCGTTAGGTAAATTTCGACTGATGCAATCCTTTGCACCGTGTCAGGATCGGTAGGCGTTTTAAGCTGCCAAACGATTCTTTCCACGAGCGACCAGCAATTGTGGGGGAACCATTAAAGCGGGTCAACACCAATGTGTCTGTTCTTTTGATTTCTGCTCAAGAAGCGAAGATGGGTCACAATCCGGAGTTTGCGTTTCTTGCGACGACCCGGTGGAAATGCAGGTAGACCTCTCGGTTCACAACCCGCCGCAGGCCCTCGACCAGGCATGCCGGTTCGTTTTCTGATTCGCCGGTCTCAATCACAGACTCCAAGGCGGTTCCAGGTGCGACCGCAAACGTGCGCTGGTTGATGGTTTGGTTTCCCGCATCCAGCTCCGGAATGATGAAATGGCAGGTGGCACCGAAGGTCAACATCCGAGCATTGTAGGCATCGTGATAGGGGCGGAACCCGGGGAACCCAGGCAGGAGACCGTGGTGTAGATTGATAATACGACCGCCTGCGAATTGCCAGCAGGTCTGGGCCGGCAGAATTCTCATGTATCTGGCAAGCACCACATAGTCCACATCGAACTCGTCCAGAATCTGTGTCATGGCACCGTCGTCGGCTACACCGCGGTCATTGCCGATCATGCAAAATGGAATGTTAAATTCATCCGCTAAGGTGCCAAGCTTGTCCCGGTTTGAAATCAGGACTGCTGCCTCGGCAGAGATCAGCCCGGATTGAATTGCTTCCAAAACCGCTCGTGGCGTATGTTCAACGTAAGTGCAGCAGACTGCAATTCGAGGATTTTTGACGCGGTTTTCGCTGCTCCAGACTCGAATGGCCAGCGAGGTATGTTGACCAATCTGCCGCATCGCATCGGTGAGTGGTTCGAATTCTTCAGCTTCGATGTCAATTCGGCACAGCATGGCGAAGATATGTTCTTCGTCGTGGTCATACATTTGGATTTCAGCGATCCGGGCACCACGTCCTGTGACATGGTGAATGATGGGGTCTGCCAAACCGACATTGTCAGGCCCTAAGGCAGTGATGATGACTTCCATTAGTTTTCTCCAGCCGCTAACCCGTAAATGCTGATCCGTAAATGCTTGTACTCACCAGCAGCCATTGGACGTCTGCACCAGCGATGGTTCGTTCCCGGTCACAGGGGAATGCCGGGGCTGCCATGTGACGTTGTATTGTGGATTCTTTCATCGAGTTTGCCGACCCCCGGGCTCCCCCGGACCTGGATTCGAACCCACTGATTTGTGGTTAAGGGCGGTTGAGAGATTGGTTTTCGAGCGCCGGCAGCAAAGTCGAGGAGCTTTGGCTGGCTATTTTGCCTGTCTGCTGCCTGAGGGCCCAACTTCGGGATTTCTGTTTTGAGGCCCGTGAAGTCGACTGTTTTTACCCGATCGAGGCCTTTTGACGTTCATCTTACGCTAGACCGTCTATGGTAGTTCATTGGAGCAAGTCAGGTGATAAACTGGCAGAGCCAAACTGAACCAGCTCCGCTTGCGGTGTGATTTGCCAGTCGGCGAACGCATGGGGTGCGGGGGGAAGCCTCCTTGGTTCGCTGGTTCAGGATTTCATGGGATCAGGATTTCATTGAGACGAGTTTTCAGGGATCGCTGCCGATGAATGTTGCCTGCGGCGTCGAGGGTGGCGTGTCCGCACTCGGTTCGGTTTCCTGAATCATGTTGCTGCAGTTTGCTCTCCGTCGTTTCTTTTTCGTAACTTTTGTTCAGAGCCATACACGTGTCCGCGATCGCACCGCCCACAAAACGACGTCGTAGTCAAATGCCAGCTTCAGCGAATTTATGCGATTACTGCACCGCAAAGTGTTGTCACTACTTTGCCTTGGCCATTGATGAGCCAGTGAATCGAAGAGACTTTGATTTCATGCGATGGTATTTGTTGCACGACCGGGCGACCGTTTTCGTCGATAACGATGACTGGTATTTGCTGGTGCACACAACTTGCAAGCACTTGAGAGACGATTATCGCTGTGGCATTTATGAGACACGACCTCAGATTTGCCGCGATTACACGACAGATGAGTGTGAGTTTGAGGATGACTGGTGCTACGAAAAGTATTTCGAGACGCCGGAGCAGTTGGACGAATACGCTGACGCTTTGTTTGGACCGCAGTTCCCGGTTCCAAATCTCGAGGAGTGTGACGTGTTGCGCAGTCGTCGTTCAACAGCACTGCCGATTGCGTGAATCGTTGAATCCTGTAAAACGGGAAGCAGAGCCGCAGGGAAAACTTTAAGCACGCTGTACTTCGCCGATGAGACACTCTCTTTCTGTTCGGCGTGTTTCACCGATTCAGTTGCTGCCCAGTCCGGAAAAAATTGCTCCCAGTCCTTTCCTAAAATCCCTTCCATTGCCACACATGTCGCTAATTCAACCACGCACGCTCAAAGGGTTCCGGGACTATCTTCCCTCAGTGATGATTCCCCGCGAGCAAATGATGCAAACAGCGAGGGATGTTTTTCGTTCCTTCGGTTTCGCGCCCATTGATACGCCGGTTCTTGAACATCTTGAAATCCTGACGGGCAAGGGGAGTGATGAGACCGATCGTCAGATTTACCGTTTTCAGGACAACGGACGGCGTGATGTGGGAATGAGATTTGACTTGACCGTGCCACTGGCGCGATTTGCAGCCCAGCATGCCAATGCTCTGGGAACACCTTTCAAGCGTTATCATATCGCTCCGGTATGGCGTGGTGAGAATCCTCAGGCTGGGCGGTATCGCGAGTTCGTGCAGTGTGACTTTGATACGATCGGCACGGAGTCTGTGCTGGCCGATATTGAGGCCGTTGCGGTGATCAACAATCTGCTTTCTACGATCGGATTTGATGCTTTCACGATCAGTATCAACAATCGTGTCATTCTGACGGGGCTGCTGAACCACTTGGGGTTATCCGAAAAAGCTGTTCCCGTTCTTCGTAGTCTGGACAAGCTTGCCAAGATCGGTCGTGAGAAAACGGCTGCTGAAATGTGTAAGGTTGCCGAAATTAACGCGAGTCAGGCTGATGCAGTTTTGGCTTTGGCCGAGTGTGATGGGGACGCCGAGTCTATTTTTGCTCGGCTTCCTGAGATCACCGGGGGCAATGAGACAGCCGCCGCTGGGATTGAGCGTCTGGAACACATTTACAAAGGCGCCTTGGCGTCGGGGGTTCCCGTATCTCGATTGAAGCTTGATGTTTCAATTGCTCGCGGGCTTGATTATTACACCGGGGTCATCTTTGAAACGACCTTGGATGATCTGCCTGGAATCGGAAGTGTTTGCAGCGGTGGCCGTTATGACAACCTGGCAGGCCTTTACACCAAGCAGCATCTGCCTGGCATTGGGGCCTCGCTGGGATTGGACCGTCTTTTAGCCGCCATGGAGCAGTTGAACTTGCTGCCGGATGCTTCTACGCCTGCTCCCGTTTTGATCGCATTCTTTGATCGTGACTTTCGAGATGACTACTTGCGTTTGGCAAGTAATCTGCGAACTGCGGGGATTGCCGTCGAGGTTTATCCCGATGCAAAGAAGCTTGGGGTGCAATTGAAATACGCGTCCCAAAAAGGATTCACTGTTGCCGTCATCGCCGGTGGAAACGAGTGGGCAGAGAGTCGTTGTCAGGTAAAAACGTTAGCGTCACGTGAATCGCTTGACATTGCCTACACACATGAGAGTCCAGATGCATTGGTCGAAGTGCTGCAGAAAATCATTGCGAATGCGAATTGAACCGATTGACTGTATCAATGATTTCCTGCATGTGTCGTAGTGGTAATGAGCCGTTGTGTCCTAGGCCTGGTACTTCAATCAGCTTTTTCTGGTTACTGTCTGCAGCGTCAAAAAGCCGTCGGCTGCATTCGATTGGGATCAGCTTATCTGCAGTGCCGTGGATGATGACGATCGGACCGTCGTAATCATTTATCTTTTCGACAGAATCAAAGCGATTTTGCATGATTAGCCGAACGGGAATCCATGGGTATTGGCGGCTGGCAATGCCTACCAATTCATCGTTGGTGCGTTCAAGCACCAGCGCCTTTGCACCGCCGTTGGCAGCAAGCGCCAGTGCGCATCCACCGCCCAGCGAACGGCCGTACAGAATGATATCCGCTTTTTGTATTCCAAACTTCGTGCAAAGGTAGTCGCGAGCTGCTTCACAGTCATGGACAAGTCCGATCTCGGTTGGAGTAATGTCATCTTCGTAACCTCGGTACTCAGCCAATAACACAGTGGCGTCAAAGACGCTGCTGAGCCGCTCTGCCAAGTCGTCGAGACGCCGTGCTTTCGAGAAGTTACCGTGCATGAAGAGCAGATAATTAGAGCAGGCTTTTCGTTTCAGTAATCTGCCTTTTAGCCTGTTTCCATCACTTGTGGTGTATTCGATCGGCACGGTTGACATGGCCTTGTCGAGAGGGACTGTCGTTACGTAGGCCCCGGGGTAGACGAGCCTTGTTTCCAGTAGCGCAAGTGCAATGATGATCATTGCGTAAAATGCGAGGAAGACGAGTGCGGTTCTGGACAAGAAGCGGCGGATTCGATTTGAATTTACCTTAGTAATCATCTGTTAAGCATATTTCGGAAATGTGCGGAGCCCGCATTTTTGGAATCGGCCACGTGAATAGCCTGCGAGGGGGCAGTTTGTGTTGCTGGGACTGCTGCGAATGATTAAAAAAAAACTGTGTAATTTCGCCGCAGTTGCGGTCCTTCTGCAGCTCGTTTTCTCACATGGAGCAACGGCGGCATTTTTTCCTGTTTCGAGTGTGCAGTGGCACTGCTGGGCGTGGTCAAGGTTACCATCGACCAAGAGACAGCGTCAAAGTCTTGTATGCAACTACGGATAGCTTCTGACATATCTTGGGCGTTTGGTTGGTTTGAGAGGCGGTCTCTTGGGGGAAGCTGTGCCGTCAATGAGCCCTCGCTGATTGCTCCGTAAGGAAAATGTGATTCAGTTGGGGGAGTATGAACGCATCTCGCGGCTTGATCGCTGTTGGCAGTGTGCGAAGGGTATGAAGGAGCTATTTGTCTGCGGCGAAAATGACACTCCAGCATTTTTGTTCGTTCTTTGAGTGTTCCAGCGGCTGAAATGTGGATAAATTCATGGTCACCCCGTTTTACAGCCTACGAGCCTGTTTTATATGACTGAATCCGACTCCGTTGATGATTTTGAAGAGCCATCACCACTCAAGGAGGACCCCTTGGTGTTGGAGCGACTGCGAAACAACGGGGAGGAGGTGCTAGCAGAAGTGTTTGCTTTCCATCGAGAGCGTTTTTGGCATCTCCTTACCTTTAGGATGGACCAAAGAATTGCAGCTAGAGTTGACGCTGATGATGTTTTGCAGGAAGCATTTGTTGCCGCCTGCAAAAGATTGCAACATTTCTTGCGTGATGAAAATTACACCCTTTTCATATGGTTGCGCATGATTGTTGTTCAAACCTTGGTGGATGTGCATCGTCGACATCTTGGAACAGAGAAGCGATCGGTGGGACGTGAAGTTTCTATACGTGGAAACCACTATCCTCAAACCACTTCTTTTTCACTTGCCGCGCACCTTGTTGCCAGTCACACATCTGTCAGTAAGTCGGTGCAACGTAATGAAATGGGGCAGGCGCTTGCGGAAGCGATCGAGCAGATGTCCGAGTTGGATCAGGAGGCGATTGCTTTGAGGCACTTTGAGGGGCTTTCGAATGTCGAAGCTGCTCAGGTGCTCGGAATTAGTGTCACGGCGGCAAGTAATCGTTATGTTCGCGCGCTTTCGCGACTGAAGGAAATACTGGAAGACCTGAATCTGGACGGATAGAGACTCGCGACCGGGCGTGCGAGGATGCAAAGCCGTTGACGCGGGTTGATTAACAAGAAGCTGAAGACAATGGATTCGAAAACACCATCCAATCGCAACCCTGTCGAGTCCATTGCCAGTGACTACGTTGAGTCCGTACGTAGTGGGCAACGTTTGTCGGTTGATTCCTTGGCTGAGGCAAATCCTGAGCATGAGTCCGCATTACGTGATCTGTTGCCGGTGATTGAGAAACTCGAGATGGCTCGCCAGGCCCATATTCAAAAGCCATCCGGATTAGCCACGTTGGGTGTCTCTCGCCCCGAGCGTTTGGGTGATTTTCAGCTGGTGCGGCAAATTGGTCGCGGTGGCATGGGGGTGGTGTTCGAGGCCGTTCAGGAATCGCTTGGACGTCGCGTGGCCTTGAAGGTGCTGCCCAGTTCCCTGTTGTCGAGTGATGAGCAACTACGCCGTTTTGAGCATGAATCGCGGACCGCAGCGGCACTTCATCACACAAATATTGTTCCCGTGTTCGGGGTCGGACAGGATCAGGGATTTCATTATTTTGTCATGCAGCGAATCGATGGGCATGGCTTGGACGCGCTGCTACTGGATCCGGATCGGAACTTGACACCACAGCAGGTTGCAAAGGTTGGCGTGCAATCCGCGTCCGCACTCGCTTATGCACACCATCAGCAAGTGCTGCATCGCGATATCAAGCCTGCGAACCTGCTGGTCAATGATGATCTTGATCTTTGGATTACTGATTTTGGTGTTGCAAAGGCATTGGAGTCCGACGCAGTCACGCGTACAGGTGATGTTGTGGGTACGCTGCGGTACATGGCGCCAGAGCAAGTGGTTGGGGAATCTGATGTTCGTAGTGACATCTATAGTCTTGGACTGACCTTGTATGAACTGTTGGCAGGACGGCCGGCGATCGACGACTCATCAATCCGCCAGGCCATCGTGACGCGACGTCCCGTACCAAGTCCACCGCCTCTGCGGCAGTTGAACTCCAGCGTCCCCAAGGATCTGGAGACGATCCTGCAAGCAGCCATGTCCAACGATCCTGCAGCTCGCTATCAGACCGCAAGTGCATTGGAGCAAGACCTTGCCGCGTTTTTGGAGGGAAGATCCATTTCTGTCCGCAGAATGCCACGTTGGGAACGTGTGCACCGCTGGGCAAAACGGAATCCAGCTGTGGCTGCTCTCTCGATGCTGTCCATGTTGTTGCTTGCCAGCGTCGCAATTCTGTCGAGCGCTGGATTCATCCAATTGCGAGCAGCCTTTGAGCGAGAGCAGCGGAATCGGCAACAAGCAGAGCAGATTGCCGAAGTGGCCGTGGGGACGGTGGACCAAATCTTTCAGCGTTTCGCTGGTGGTATGCAAGATGCTGACTCGGACAAAGAATTCGCCGCTGCCCCGGCGATCAGTCTGGAAACAGCAGAATTACTCGAAGACCTTTTACCGTTCTATGATGAAATTGATCGCCTCAGTTTTGCTGATGGTGGGGGAACCCCGCAGTTGCAGCGGTCGACCGCCGGTGCACAAACCGCTGTCGCTGAGTTGCACTTCAATCTAGGGCATTATCAACGTGCGATAGAGACATTTGAGGAGATACTGGAGAAGCAGCCTGCTATGAACGTTGGTTCAAATCAGGGACACGTCCAGGTAGCTAAATTACGTAATCGACTTGGTTTTGCGTTTCGAATGTTGGGTAACGATGGCACCGCGGAACAGGAGCATCGTCTTGCCTTGCAGATGTTGAAGAAAGTCGCTTTGGAAATGAATCCGGCCAACGGAACAGAATCACGTAGCATCCGATTTGAAACTGCACGCACACACTACTTGCTGGCGATGCATGTGTTACCCGGGATGGGGCCGACAGCCATGCCGGGGGTTGATGTGCTTCGTTCGACTCGTTTTGATAGTCGCGCAGGATGGCCACGAGGTGCTGAACCCCGGTTCGGACCACAGGTGCCAGGGCAGTTTGGCCTAGGGCCGATGCGACGTGGTCCGTTCCGACCAGGGGCAAAGCCGCGCTCCCAGGAGGCCATTGACCCAAGTGGGCCACCGGAGCAGGGTGGCCCAGTTTTGTTTGAAAATTCGAGTGGCTTCCCTCGTCCGCACCGCTCTGATGGACGCGGTGGCCAACGCAGCGAGCAAGGCGACAGCACTGCCAGCGCAGAGAATTTGCAGATCGCAATTTCAATCTTGCGGCAGTTGATTGACGAGGATCCCGAGAACATAAGTTATTCTTTGTCGCTGGCCCGGTCGCTTCGGCAGCAAGAGCATGATGCGCGTTCTTGGCCGAGGCAAAGATCAGGCGTGGGGACACGCGAATCGGTCGTCTTGTTGCGTGATTTGAAAGATAAGCACCCTGACAATCAGACCGTATTATTTGAGCTCTCAGAAACGCTTGCCGATCACCATTTGTTGAGGTTAGGCAATACTGAGTTAACTGACAGCAAAGCTCACTTGACTGAGGCTGCCGAGACCTTCACGCAATTGTGTGAGGTACACCCCAATGTACCTGCCTATATCAATGCGATGGCGCATACGTACTTCAAGCTGGGGATGTTAATGGAACGTGAATCGCAGGATGCACCTGAGCAGGCAAAGTGTGAACTGAGAAGTCAAGCGAAGGTGGCATTGCGGCGAGCAGTGGATGGCTATGCTGCGCAGGTTCAGATGCATCCTGATGCGATGGGTTACCGTGCGTGGTACGCATTGTTTCTGTACTACGAGGGCAGAAATGCATTGAGCAGCGAACTGTACGAACAAGCTGTGACCTCCTTGCAGAAGTCAGTTCAGCAATGGAATCAAGTGATCGAGTCAAAGCCTGATGAGCAAATCAGTTGGAGAGCCTTGCCAGAGACTTATCGAATTTTGGGGCAGGCTCATGATGGCTTAGGGAATGCGAAAGAAGCTGATGCCGCTTTTGAGATGGCTGCGATAAGTCAGCGAATGATTGATCTGGGGCTTTAGCCATTGGACGCCGAGGGTTGTACCGCAGGAGTACGCCGAAGAGGATTCATGAGTGCCGATTCGAATTTCTGTAGCGGGTTCCTCGTAGAAATGCGCTTCTCACTTTTAAACGTGGTGGAAGGGTACCGGTATATGGGCACCTGCCGCCTGGGGGGCGGGCGGAGGGGGGGGGCCGGGCGG
>JAAHTH010000038.1_pt1 | contig 27668 bp, 53 predicted proteins | sample 6116091 | NCBI WGS metagenome assembly JAAHTH01 (sample SAMN13939990, study PRJNA603662) | sponge metagenome | isolation source: marine sponge | host: Mycale hentscheli | place: New Zealand | collected 2006
CAAGCTCATACCAATCTGCTGAAACATACGCATTAGCACCCATTCTGTAGTAAATCTTTCTTGTATCAGTAATTTCTGCTCTGCTTCCTAGTTGGGCGTTTTCTGCAAATGGTATTGCACTAGCAGGTGTTATGTCAGAACCTAATACTGAAATATTGGAATTAGCATTATAAGTTCCACTTGCTGTGTATGAACCAACTGTGTTTATTTGGTTAGATGTATTTGCCCATTTATTAGCACATTCTCGTCTATTAGGTGCTGTTCCTGCTCCAGAAGCAACTTGATCAACAACATTACCAATAAACAATTTTTCTTCTGATGCTTTATTTATTACATAAATTACTCTAAATCCTACTTCCCCTGCATCTGTTGTAGCTGATTGATTGATTAATCCTTCTGACCTTGATGTACCTGTACCATCTGATGTTCCGTTTTGTGAACTTCTCCAAGCATAGTTAGAACCTGAATCTATTGTATTATTTCCTACTCTAAAATAATCATTTAATGCTGTTGTGGCTTCTGTGAAATTTAAAATTGTCATAAAGTCCGATGATGTGAATGTTGAACTACTAAATGCTGATGTTCCATCTCCATCTACTGATGTTGCTTTTCCCCATGCCATTAGTCAGAACCCCATACCTTTAGTTGACCACCTGTAAAAGTTCCTGCATCTGTAGCTATTGTTATTCTGTCACATTGGTTTGTTGTTTCTACCCATTTACCTACAGTTTCCCTTCTTTGTGGAGCATTACCTGCTCCTGAACCATTATTAGTTGTAGCGTTAATTATTACTAATTTTTCATTTGATGCATTGTTAACCATAAACATATTTACAAAATGTGTTACTGCTCCTGTTTGTGGAGCAAAGTATATTTTACTCTGACTTGCTGATGTTGAATCTGATCCACCGTTTATACTAAATCTTCTAGCGTATGTAGAGCCTGTATCTATTCCACCTGTATCGCCTAATTGAAAATACTGTCCATTTCCAGAAGCATCACTAGTAAACCAAAATTGCAACCAAAGATATTTTTTCGCTGTGAATGTTTGAGCTGATACACCTGAACTTGAGAAAGTTGTATCTGCCAATTCTTCCCAGAAATTAGTAGTATGTGTATCTGTTGGATCCCACCCAAGTACAATTAATTCCCCATTAGTGTTAAAACTGCCACTTAGAAAATTTGTTATAGTTAATTGATCTATTGGATCTGATGTGTTAGCCCATTTAAATACAGTTTCTCTGCGTTCAAGAGGATCAGAACCACCTGCTCCTAATTGATAAGACAATACATTATTACATATAGCCAATTTTTCTTTATCAGATTTATTTGCAATATATCCAACTGTAAAATAAGGAACTGTAGTTGTATCTCCTTCAGGTTGACCACCAAACATTATTTGTGATTGATTGACATTAGTATAATCTGATAGTCCGTTTGCACTACCTCTCCTAACATAATTACTACCTGAATCGCCATTAACTCTTATTGCAGGTGCAGGTCTTGAATTATTAGACTCCTGAAAATTCAAAAACATAAGATATTTCTTATCTGCCAAACTTGTAACATCAGGTAATGAGGCATTAGATGTTCTTCCAAGTTCTTTCCAGCCACCTGAAATTGCAGGTATGCCATCAAAATCTGCTTGTGTTGCCTGTATTCTTCTACCTGAGTGATAAGTAATTGCCATTCAATCATTCCACCTATGCAATTTGGACATCCTGATAGCCACCGTTTTTCTTTAGTCTTACATATAATCCCTGATTGTTGGAATCTATTGTTTTAGCAAAAATTGATACTGCTGAACTGCCTTCTGTTGCTGGGCTTTGGTTAGCTGCTGAATAACCAACTGCTTGTAATATTGGGGTTGCTTCATCTCCGCCACCTGCTGTTCCCCATTCTAATGCGTTGTTAGCTGCGTTTATTTTTAATGCTTCACCAGCAGAACCTTTTGCCAAACGTGCCAATGCTCCGGTACTTGAACGATAATATATATCGAGTGTTGCATCACTTCCAAGTGTAACAGCTGTGCCTGTTCCTAATGTTTTGTTTGTTAATGTTTGTGTAGATACTTCTGATACTAAAGTGGAATTTGCACCTAATGGCAATAACATTGTGTTGGTTGCTGATGCAGAATGTGGTTGTGATTTTATGGTTTGTCCGTGTGAGTTTGCAGTACAGTTTAATGTTATAGCTCCGTCATTGGTATTTCCCAACACTTCGATTACGCCAGTTCCGTTTGAGTCTAATTGTAAGTTTCCATTTGTATTTGTAATTTCAATTTTGTTATTTGCAATAGTAAAATTATCTACTATTACTTGACCACCTGTAATTGTTCCTGTGGTTGTAATTGCTGAAGAACCGTTGTTAATTGTACCAAAATTTGTCGTAATAGAACCTGCACCCAATGCACCTGTCGTTGTAAGATTTGCACAAGTCGTAATACCTGCTTGTGTTGCAGTTAAAGAAACTACACCAGCGTTTGTCATTGAAGCAGATCCAGAAAGGGAAGCTGCTGTAAATCCTGTTCCATCTCCAATGAGAATTTGAGTATCTGCTACTGCCTTATCTGACGGAACTCCTGAAGAATTTGCATCTCTGACTTTGACTGTATTAGCTGCCATGTTTGCAAGTTTAGCATTTGTTATAGAACCGTTTGAAACACTTCCACTGCTGTTTCTGCTTATTTCCTGCCAGTTTGTTGAATCGTGTAATAATAAAGTTAGAATATCCCCTGCTTGTGTTGTAAAGTCTGCATCCCCTGAAAGTAGAATATTACATTCTGCTCCAGATAATCCACCAGCATTGTTTGTTATTTGCAATGAAGCATCAAAGTGTAAAATTGCAATACTTCCTACAACCCAATTTGTACTAGCAATGTGATTTATTGTTGTCGTACCTGTAACGTCAAAAGTATTACCATCTGCGTGTAATAGAATAGAATCAGCACTTGCTACGTCAGAACCTTTGATTTGTTTTAGTGATCTTGTTGCAATGTGGTCACCTAAGTCATCTCCATTACCTACAATATCTGGCATATAAATACTATTATTTACTACTATTTATAAATTATTTGTAAATAAATTTTAAATGTTTATTTATAGATAGAACTATGAAAATTATGGTTCAATGTGAACAATACCCAGAATCCTGTGAAGGAAGCGTAATGAGATCACTTAAAGATATGAAATGGTTATGTAAAAAACACTATTACACTTTAGATCATTTACGAAGTATCGGTGAAAAATAAACACTTTATCTATCATTTTTTCGAATAAGTTATATAGGGTATACTATAAGGTATATTGTTAGTGTTTATATCTAAAGATACACATACTTGTGTCATGATACTTGTATAAAACTAGAGATATGAATTCCCATGTGATCGGTATAGCCGTTGTGATGGACTAACATTAGAGGTTCTCCCATAGCCTGTAAATATGGGAATTTATGTATTAACAACCATTATAATAAAAAATAAAAAATAGTTTTAAAACTATGCTTCGGCTCTTTGCCAATATACTGCTATATTGGAACCTGCTGTGAGTTGAACGGTTACTTTATGTTGTTTTGTTGGAACGTAAGGAATGAAGAATGCTGGAGTGCCTTGTGAACCAGATATTGAGGTATCAATATACTTTTTCAAAGCACCACTATTGTCCGTATCTTGTACGTATATTCTAACAGAAATAACTTCGTTTGCTCCCATATTGTTTAGGAATAACCAACCAGCGAAATGTTTGTCTGCTGTAATATTCCATACAGTTTGTTCCGTTCCGTCTGTAGTTACATTACCGTTTGTGAAGGATAATACCATAATATATCTGAAAGATTAGAGTATTTAAGAATATTTTATCTATCTGGTTTCATTTCAATATGACCATCAGAATATAACATACATACTGACTTTACATTTTTATCACCAATTGTTGATTGCCATCCAATTAGGAATATTGTTTCAAATGGTTGTTCTATTGAATATGGAACAACTTGTGGTTTTCTTTCTACATTGCCTGTTTCCTTCTCACGTTCTGCACGTTTTTTATCGTCTAACATTTCTGGTTCTCCAAGAACTGCCAAATATTGTCCTGTTTTCTTTAGCCGTCTTTTGAATAAAATTAGTCTTTGCCAATCCTCAAGTTCTAAATGAAATATAGGAACTATCTCATCATGATATGTCTTGAATGTCATTTCAACCGTATCTCCTCTTGAATTTTTAACACGAGTCTTAACTTCTTCCTTTAACAAGTCATCAATATCTTCAATCGGGTTTAGAATATCTACAAATTTTATTTTGGATTGATCTATCTCTTTGAACAATATTTCCTTTCCAGTTGTAGGATCTCTTTCCCAAACAATCTCTCCATCCGTATAAGTTATACGCCAAATTGCACTTTTAGTAAAGTTTTTTGCCACTAAGAATTTATCTTACCACGATTATATAAACTTAATGTGGTCAGTTTTTAAGAAAATAAAAAAAATAAAAAATTAATTTATCAGTTAAAGACTTTTAGATCTCATCGTATTGATAAGTCCAAGTTTCATCTGCCAAATTTCCGGGCCCAGCGTTATTGGCTACGTTCATTTGACATACTAAATAATTGGTTGTCTCACCAGTTGCGTTCATTAAACTACCTGCTTCACTAATTGTTATTGCTTTAGGTGAACCAGATGTAAATGTGAAAGCATCTGTTTGTGCTGATACACCTGCGTGACTTGCTACCATTGCATTACCAGATGTACCGACAGTTCCAGTTGCTACAACGTAACCAGAGTTAGTTCCACTGTTCTTTGTTGGCATCTGGTTTCCAACGAATGTTGAAATGCCTGTACCGAATCCACCACCATCAGTATAGAATTTTACGTTATCAATTTGTGTAAAAGTTCCACCTGTTACTTTCAAATAGATTTGCTTCCAAAATGAATTGACAGCAGCTCCTGAAGGTATTGGTATAGGATTTTGGTTATCAATAGTTGCATCGTCAGCAGTTTTGAATCTAAGATTTGGTGGGCCTAATGCACTAGTATCCTGTTCTGTTGCAGGGCTTGTGTTAGATCCTCCGAAGTCGAAGAATACGGCTACTGTTGCTACCATGATAATCATAATAATCATTAGTATAAAAGCATATTTGAAACTAAAAAATGCATAATATTAGGTTTAAAAAAAATAAAAAAAATAAAATTTTTGTTAGTAATACTAAAGTGCTAAGACTCTGAATTTAGTTGTTGCAGGTGCTGTAACTTTAACGTTAGTTGCATCGTGAGCTCCTTCGACAATATTTATATCAGCTCCACCAGTGTTGACTTGTGGAATTACGATAACCAATAATGGTGATCTTCCTAAACCATGTGCAATGTTTTGAAGGCTTCCTGTTCCAGTAACATCTGATGCTGATTTATAATAATCAACAGTTCTTCCTTGTACTGCATCATCAGCTAATTTACCTGCGGTTACAGTCAAATCATCTAATTTAGCTCCTACAATTGTTCCGTCTGGTTTTGTTCCACCAACTTTTGGCACTAATGTATCACTTGCGTTTCTAGTCCATCTATTAGGCATATTGCTATTTCGGATTATTGGTATTTAAGAATATTTTAATAAAAATGACTAATCGTCTTGATATTCGCCTTTTACTTCACAAGAAGCACAGTCTGCATCAAAAAATTCTGGATGACAATCTTTTGCTTTTTTACCTGAATTACAAGCACATGGTAATTCCATATGTTTGTCCTCAAATGCAAACTCATCTTCGCTATAAAATACGTTATCACCACATTGGATGCAGTGTTTGGTTCTGGTTTTTTGTTCTGACATATATTATGTAGGGTATATGCACTATAAATATCTATCTATTACTTGCAATCTTTAGCCATTTCAACCATCTCTTGACTCTGCTTTCTGAAATATTTCTGCTTCCATACTTTGCCTGTATTCTTGCAATATCTTCATCACTCAACCACTCTGCCATTATTCCATAGTTTGGAGACATTACGTTTCCTGATTCTTTTGAATGTGGTAATCCCAATCCATGCAAAACTTCATGTGTGTAAACTTGATCAAGATCATATGTCTTTCCACCATATCCACTGTTTGGTTCTGGATAATGTTCTGGATCAATATAATGCATATCCAAAGTTCCACCTGCTGTTGTCCAAAAATAATCTTTGTTAATAACACATAGTCCACGAAGTCTGTGTGAAGAATTTGAAATTGGATAATAATGATACATTAACGTACTTGCCTTTAGTTCCTTTTCAGGATCTGAATCTACAGTTCTAAATTCAATTCTAAAATCTGCATATTCCCCATCTCTTGCTCTACGGAATTTTAAGTTGGTTCTGAGTGAAATTCTTCTATACGAATACTCTATTGATTTTAACACCTGCTTGTTTGTGATTTCCTTATCTTCATTAAGAACTCTGTATGTATAATATTCTCCATTGAAAGGTTGGAATGTTCCATATCTCTTATCTTCTTCAATAATTTCAGTCAAGTCAGTTGACTCTAGTTGTGCAGATTCAAATTCAACAATATTGCTTTTTCTACTTTCCATATACGGATTATCTTCAACTGCTTTACAAACATGAAACTCGGTTTGTTCCCTTTCATTGAATACGGAATTTGGTCTACCCATGTAATTTCATTATCCTTGTATATTGTGTTTGTTCAGATTGTTCTTCTCCAGTACAAGTAATACTGATTAAATATTCTCCTTTTTCCCAAAGTTGTATTGGTTGTTGATGAACAAAACCTATTTCTCCCAAAGTAATTTCAATCTCTTTTTTGTCTTTTTCTTCAATAATTGCTGAGGGTTTTAATTGTAAAATATTTTTAGATTTTGGATCATATGGATTTTCCTTGTCAAACTGTATATAGTTACCAATACTAATTTCTATATTTTTTACCTCTTTGCTAAACTTTACTTTTATTTTATCCCCTACTTTTGCAACTGCTGGAACACCTTCCACAGTAATCCAATGCTTATCATCAACTGAATGTTTAGTTTCTGGATTCTCAAACAACCTCTTTTTTTCTTTTTCAAATTCTGGTATATTACGTATCATTAAATTTGTAAATTCATAATTAATTGGTTCGCCAAAATCCAAATGTGAATAATCTTGATTTTCCAATACTTTAGTTGATGATTTAATTGTTGGGTCTATCTTCGCATCAATTATGCTTGTGACTTCTACAGTCTTGTTCGTCTTTGCATCAACTTTAGTAATTGTGGATTTTTCAACATCGTCATACTTTGTTGTAAATTTTTTGGATTCTTCCAATAAAAATAATAGAAAATTCTAGTATTTAATTGTTTATACAACACTAGAATCTGGTTCGCCTTTAGACTTTCTAAAGTGATATTGGACTACAAGTACAACTATAATTGTCATTGTGCTTAAAATTCCAGCTAAACTTTCAACACTATCAAGAATAACTCCCAATCTTGTTTCTCCTTCTGGAACCACTTCTTCAAGACCCATAAATAATGTGAAACTCCACATTGAAACATATCCAAGTATTATGATAAATGCCAAGATATTGTTTATGGTAATTCTATCAATTATATCCTTCATTGAATATTGACAAATTACAAAGTATTTAACTATTATCCGACTCGTTTAATAACTCAGAGGCTATATTCTCTAAATTTGTTGTAAGATCTGGGTGTTCTTTTGCCGTTTGTTCATCAAGTATTTTAGCCATAATCAACACGGTTTTGTTAAGTCTCCAAATTGACTTGTGCAACACATGAACTGATTTTTCCAGTTCTTTCATTCTTTTTTCCTCTATGTCTTTTTTTGCCCAACCCTTTTTGATTAAAGTCAGCATCATTCCACTTACAACTGCAACAATGACACCAGATGCTATCATTACTATTTCAGGCATACTGGTTCATTGTTATCTAAAGGATAAAAACATATTATGCACATTCTCCACATAATTCACACTCTTGTCTTTCGTTGAATTTGTGTTCACAATCTTCATAACCTATAAATTCGGTTTTTTCTGCAAAACAGTCAACACAAACATACAATCTTGTGGTACTAATATCTCCCACAAATGTCATTACTCCACCACATTCGGCACAGTATCCATTTCCATAATCGGACATAATGTGATTTTAAATCTTTTATATATTAGAATTATAAATCAAAAATACTAATAAACTATATCTTCTTCATTTAAAATCCAGTCATTTAGCGACCACCTAACACGCTTGATTAACTCATGTTCTTGTTCAACTTCCATTGTAAGTGACTCATCCATAGGTCGTTTTTCAATTTTCCACAAGTCCAAACATATTGCATTATGAAGTGATTCATGCAATACTGTATCCAAAATATCTTCAAATGACTCATGCAAATGCAATGTTATCCATACTTGTTTTGTTTGTATGTAAGTGACACCTTTTTCCTCTGAATCCTGCATATTGATAGTTCTAAAGTCGTAATTCCAATCGGAATTTGCCAACTCATACTCATCCATACGTTTCTTAACTATTGCTAGATAATTAACATATTTGACTTATAAGGGTACATTGCCTACGGTAAATCTTTGAATTACCCTATGACCTTCAATCATTCTTCTCATAGCCCTTCTTAATCCAGCTTCATCAACATTTGGAAATTCCTTGTAAATATCTGACATTACACAATTTGGATTATCTCTAACAAATATAACCATTGCATCCTGTATTGGTGTTACGGATTTATTATTTCTTACAAATTCTTTAGGTGGTTCTTTCACATATTGTTTGTTACGTCTTACTGTTTTAGATATGTCCATTCACCTTGTTGTTATATGCATTGATGCTTATTGTTGCAGTTCCAATAGGCATTCCAATAACTTGGTTCTTTGTATCTCCATATCCAGAAACACCTTCTGTCATAAACTCACAGAAAGTTCCTGTATTTGCCAAATGAATATCTCGTTGCCAGATCTTACCTGTTTGGTGATCCATATCAATTACATTTTCTGCCTTGTAGAATTTCTGATGCAAATGTCCACAGAAAAATATATCACAATAATTATTTTGTTTCATCTGCTTTAGCATTGTTTCTGGTTGTCCACCTCCAGATCCATGCATTGCCATTATACTCCACTGTCCTAATATTTTTCCTTTGTATCTTACATCCAATGATATGTATGCCTTTGCTCCAAGAAAATCAAATCCATTTTGGAAACAGAAATTATTTTCAAGATAAGTCTTTGTAAGTTCTCTAATTTTATACTCGTGATTGCCATGAAGTAACCCGAAAACTTTTGGATTTTCTCCTTTCTTTCCTACAAACTTTGTTCTTTCGATTTTATCAAATTCTCCAGTCTTTATATTATACACATTTTGTTTAAACTTTACTTCCTCACATCTTGTCAAATGTTTGTCTATTAATGGTTGAGTTAAGTCTTGCCATCTTTGTCTTTGTGAATCTATATCATGAAGTACAACTGCATCAGGATTATACCGTTTGTCATAAATATTGATTGCATCCAACTGATCCCCCATAAACATTGTATATCTATTGTCATCTTTTGTTATATCCTTGATTCTAGACTTGTATGCTTCTTCATTAAATCCAACGTGTCCAGTATGAATATCACCAAGTGGCTCAATATGAATCGTATCATCTTTCTTTTGTAAGTTTATGATCACTTTTTTGCTAAACATATGCTCATTTAATCATATGGTTTATGATATTTAACTGTTTTCGATCAGGCTTGATAAAAAAAGTCATAAATGCTAGGCTAATAGCATTTTCTTTGGTGTTATACACTTTTCACACAATGGTTTCATATTTACATCCTCGTATATCTCATTGCATTTCAAACAAACTTCATAATCAAATTCCATGTATTATATAACGTTGTCGTTCCTTATTAATATAATGGATAAATTATAAATCCAAACCAAATGTTTCTGTCATTTGTAAAAACTTTTGATATTCTTGCAAATACATTCTTCCTTTTTCGGTAATTACGAAAGTATTCTTTCCATCGTATTCTATTGTATTGATTAATCCACTTCCTGTCAACTTTGACATAAATTTTCCAAGTCTTGTATAGGAAAGATTGCTAGTTTGCATTAGTCTTGTAACTGGAATACCTTCCATTCCTACTTCTTTCGTTGCAGATAAAATGGATTCAACTATTTGCTGATTATTCCTATACTTCATGCCTACCATAGATAATAACGACTTATAAAGGTTTAAAAAAAATAAAAAAGATTCACTGACTAAAAGTCAGGATCTGATTCAAATGCTAAGCACCAATATGGATTTCCAGTCTTTTGACTTTCTCGTTTTAGGGCTTTAAGTGGGCCTAATCTGGCTCCACTGTTTAAACCTTCAATTGCGTTTGGAATTCTCTCAATCTGTTGATAGATTGTTGCTGTTACAAAGAAATTATCAATAGGTACTTTACCTTCGTCTTTGTATTCCAGTTCAATTGGGGTTTCTACCTTAATTGTGTAGTAGTCAGTCTTTCCATCTTCTCCAATTTGATCTTCTCTAGTATATTTTGTAGGAGCTCCTCTATTGTGGTTTACACCAGTAATATAGAATTGTTTATCTCCTAACTTTGCAATACCGAGAGATTTAGATTTCTCTAGTTGTGGTGCTTGTGCTGGATTTATTGTTTTTACGTTTTCACTCATTTTTGTTCATTCACCTCCTTTGGAAGTATGATATGTAATATACTATGTAATATTTAATTGTTTTCTAACGATACTCATTTTGGACTTTTCCACACTCAGTACACCATTGAAGTTCATATGATTCATCTGTAATAATCTTAACATTCAAAGACACTATACGACCAAATGAACCACAAAATCTACAAAGTTTTCCCATACCTATATCATAAATCAACTATTATTTAATAATATTCTAATAAAATTTAACGTTAGTAGTGTTAAAATAACGTTAGTTTAACGTAGCTAACGTTGCTTTTTAATTAACTGTATTTTGGACTAAAACCACATTCTGGACATGGATAAGATGTTATCATTTGTTGACACCTTTTACATTTTTTAGAATTGTTTAACCAGTTGATCCAAGACATGACTTTGATAATATAACATACTACATAAATTTTTTACATATCTTGCAATAATCTTTTTCTTTTTTAGTTAACGGTATTCCACACTGGGTACATTTTTTATTCGCCACTTTCGATCAACCATCGTTCAAGTTTTTTCATAAGCATGATATCTTCAGGAGAACATCTTTCATTGTTTTCAAAATTCTCAAAACCGTGATAAAACCAGTTATACATTCGTTTTACATTACCTATATCAAAAGATAATTCTTCAGGCATTATTGCATTTTATTTAAATACTGTTGGTTATTTAAAGTTATCTATTTCAGTTCTACTGGCAGTTTATACCAATCTTTATCCAATAACATTGCAACTAGGGAATATCCTGCATTATCTGCCCAAGTCTCCATTAATCCTTCTTCTCCAAGATCTTTGCCTTTTATGATTCCTTCTTCAAGTCTGCAAATCTTATCCCAATCTCTCATGAAGATTCCCTGTTGTCCAAACTTTAGAATGTTGTTTTTTCCATACTTGTGATTCTTTGATATGATCATAAGTTTCATTGCATCACACATTATCTCTGTGGCTTCTTGAAAGTTTGTCGGTTTGGATTTCTTTGATTTCTTTCTCCAATCTTTTTCCACAATTTCTAATGCAGTTGGAAAATCCTTACAGTCAACTATCAATAAATTATGAGTAATATTTAGTTATAAAAACTTAACCCAATAGTTTTTTACAAAGTCCTATCATTGCTCTAACTTCTATGAATCGTTTATTGATGTTAAGATTTTCATCGTATTCAGATATTCCTTTTAATTCTTCATATAGATCTTTTTTTATTCCGAGAACTAATTCTCTTTCTCCCTTTGAAATTAAATTTTTTATTATCATACTGTTTCAGAAAAAAAAATGGTATAACCACTTCAGGAATAAATCTCCTGAATTGGCTTATGGCGTTCACAAAATAATTTGCTTTTGTAAAATCTGCCACCATCTATAATTTGTGTGTCATCTATACTCTCTAGCATAGAGCCACAGGTATCACATTGCATGATACCCTAGAGTTTATAGTCTTAGTATTTAAACATTATGATTTTTCAATTTTTAGTCATTTTTTTGCAAATTTTTAGCCAAATGTGTCGGATGATCATAACATTCCATACATTCTGATTTATTTGGATGACATTTACATTTACATTCTTTTTCATCTTCATAGTTACGAATTGGAGTTGGTTCTATTTTATCAGAATCAGAATCTCCAATATCACTTACTTGAACCATTCCTGCACGTTCTACGGCAGTATCTCTAGCATCAAGTATTTCTCTCATAATATCTTCAGTTGATTTTTCCAAACTACTGTTTATTTAGACCGTTTTTTGTTTATAATTGTTTCTATGATTACCCCAAAAACATTGAATACATAAATTATCTACCCATCTTGACGGTTCTTCGCATTCGCATGGACAATCACATTTTAACCAACCGTTTCTTCGTTCTCTTTGCCTAATTTTTATTTTAGGCTCAGGATCTTTTGACCAAAAAAACTTCAACTTGAATCTGATAAAGATCCATTCAAATCGTCAAATGTTAGATTGTTTTTAGGAGTTGTATTTTCTGCTATAATTAACAATAATGCAAACTCATACCAATGTTGATCAAAACTCATTGGCTTAAATCCGTTATCAACTAACACTTTTTGTAGATACTCTTTTGTATATTTCATATCGTATCTTTCATTTTTCCTTTTTTCTTTGATTCAGTTGTATAAATGGAAAATCCTTGATCTTTTAGTGATTCTTCTGGATCATCACTTTTCATAGCATCAACTATCTTTTTTCGTTGTTTATCCAATGAATATTATAATATGCTTTGTTATTTATCCTTTTCCCATTCGTCAATAGCATCTACGGCTTCGACAATTGTGTATAAATTGAGCAATAGGTCATAAATTGATATTTTTTGATCCTGTGCCAAGTCATCAATATATGCCAAACCTTCCCTCATTTCAGGAATTTCACTGTTTTCTAATATGCACTCATCAACCATTGTTTTAAAATGACTTGCCTGTTCCTCGCTAAGATCATCTAAACTGATCATCTTCAGTCCTTTGTTTGTCTCTACATTCCTCGCTACAAAAATAGTCTCCACTATAAGTTTCTCCTACGGTTTCAATTAGCTCATCTGATGCTCTTTTACCACATTTATCACAGTATAGCATAATTTGTTTTAAATAATAAGACTATTAAGTTTTATTATAAACAAATATTGGTTCATATTTGAACTGACCACCAGAATGTTGTTTTGAAAGTGTCATATTAAATGTTTTTTCTAATGATATATCATATGACTTCATTATTTCTAGAAAGTCATTTTCAAGAGTTGTAACTCTCTTTGTATTGGCAATATTGATTATAAAATACCCTCCCTTATTTAATAAATCAATACTATTCTCTACCAACTTTCTTAAAAACCCATTCAACCATTTTTCATATGTTGGAAATTTAAGATAACTTTGTGTTTCTTCTTCACTGTATTTTTCAGTATCAAAGTAAGGTGGACTGGTAAAAACCAGATCAAACTTATCTTTTGGTTCATATTCTTCTACCCCAATATTGTTAAGTACCACTTTTGTTGTACCTTGTAAATTTTTAGCCATTCTACTCAGTCCGTCAAATGTTTTAGTGTTTGGATCACAACCCTCATAATGTTTTACTTTAGGACTGCTTATTGCTCCAATTAATCTGCCTCCAAAACCCATACATGGATCAAATACTTTGTCTCCACCATACTTGTCATATATCCATCTTGCAACACTTGGTCTAAAATTTGATACTGTTTGAGCTCCACCACTAACTTTGAATGTTTTTCTCATCATTGCTTCGTTTATATGACTTCCACTTTTCATTCTTTTCTTTATTGACTTATCCAATAATTTATCATCCAAAAATACCTGCATTGGAGTCTTACTTGTACCACATTTTATATCCCAATGATGTGGATGATATGACCAACATAATCCAAGTCCATGCATTGTTTGTCTAATTATCCCATCTGTTTCCATTTGATTGTCACTTACAAATTTATCAAGTCGTTCCATTTCTTTTTTCTGTTCTTCAATATCATATTTAAAATGTGGAAACCCATTAACTCTAAAATAATTTATTATATCTTGTCTTAATTCATATTGCTGTTTCTCATCAAGATTTTCCCATTCACTTCTTTTAATGTTTAAGGGATAATTTATCATCTGTTGTCGCCATGACCCATAATCTTGCCATCTATTTTTCTTTTCATTAGTTTTTCCGTATTGATTGCTTCAACTTCTCCCCATGTTGATCCTATCTCTTGAATGAATCGGCTTGTATACCAATGAATATCCCCTAGTTCTTTTAGCATATCCTGTCTTACATCGTCATAATTTGATAACACATATCTTAGTCCAAGTTCGTCAATATCTTCCTTTGCCTGTTCTCCATAATCCCCACGCCTTACGCGTTTGAATATTCCACTTATCTCTCCACTTTCTTCCGTCATTCCGTCTACATAGAATTGCAAGTTGCAGTTTGATATGTCAGTAGACTTTACAAATTCCTGATAATCCATTATAATTCTCCAAAAAATGCTTTGTTTGGATCAACCTTATTATCCCATTTGTTAGGGATTCTTTTCCCATCAACTTCGACATAATAGGCACTATCCATTGCTCCCCATTCTTCTCTACCTACCATATCCATTGTTACATATCCCTCATGTCTTTTTGGATTATATTTTCTGATGACTCCAATTCGTACACCGTTGGTACATAATATTCCATCCATTGTTATCCCTATCTATATTGGTTATAAAAACCTATTTCAAATAGTAAAGTTTCTTTCCTTGTTGGTTATACATAAAATTAATTATTCCTTCCTTTACGGCTTGTACTAAAATTGCCCTGACTTCATCTTCGGTCATTCTTCCAAACTTGCCAAGAATGACTTTAGATGTTTCTTTTTGATTTCTACAATATTATCCCAATTTAACTTTCCACCACTTATGTTTGGCTTCATGGTATCAAGTTCCTTTAGATGTTTTTTTGCATCTTTGATATGCTGTAGTCTTGATTCTTCATCATTCATCATTTTCTTCATGTCCTTTTTCATGTTTTAGTATATCTTCCATAATTTGTGTTTGACCTTCAATACTCCAATCACATTTTTGACAGTTGTATCTCAATGATTAATGTAAAATATCCTAGTATTTGTACTTATCGTCTTACCTCAAGCATTGCTCTTGCACCACTTGCTTTGATTTTGCCTTTGGTATTTCCGAACTTGCAAGTTACTCTTACAGGTTTTCCGTCTTTGTCATAAAGATCCAATGTCCATTCACGAGTTGTAGTTGAAGTTTTTGTTGTAAAGTCCGTAACCTCAATTGGTTCGCATATACAATCTTCACTTTTGTGATCACAACCCCTGATCAAGTTTCCACGACAATAATGCATGGATTCTGCCAAGTCTAACTTATCATGAGGACTCATAGTTCTCTCCTTTTCAACATTGCATTGCGTTCTAGAATAGAACCTCTGTCAAGTCTCCACTGTCTTTTTGCCTCATCTACTGCACGATACAATCTTTCCCTGACTTCCATGTTTTCTGGAAATTGTATTTCTCCAGAATTTACAATTCTAACTTGTTCCTTTCTGGACATCTTTTTCCAACTTTGTGGAGTTAGCCAACATGAATCTGCTTCTGCACGTTCAATTCTAAGTTTAGTCAAGTCTCTTTCCTTTAGAAGATCAAGTCCTTTATTATATAAATCTTTGAGATTATCAGTCATCTGACTCGACTCTCCCTAATTTTTTTAACAGTTTGTCTATGTTGTCTGATTCATCCTCTAGGAAATCCTGTCTCATGTCAGGATTGTCTATTCCTATGCAAACATTGACACATTTCTTGATTGTTTCAAGTTCTTTTGACATATATTCAAGTTTTGTTCTTACATATGTTATGTCGTAAACTGATATTGACTTTCCTTGAAGTGTGTTTGACTGCATACTGATTATTCTGTCAAGTACGGATTTCATTCCTCATCTCCATTCTTACACATTCTGCATAGTCCACTTTGGTTTGCTACATATCCAGAAGCACTAGTTATTGTAGTTGTGTATTTTGTACCACAAGCGTAACACCATCTGTTCACTCTTTTACCTACATAGTATGAATTACTCATTCTTCAACCTCTCTTGGCTTGAACTCGTTGTATATTTTTTCACATACTTCAATTGCATTACCCAGTTCTTGCGTGACTTCATCGTCTACAGTATCGGGCAAAACATTGTTTACCGTATACAGGTGATCCAATGCTCTGTCTATTAATTCAAAAACTGAGACAGTCAATATTGATCCTCCTGACTAAAATATCCTACGCCATGTTTATCTAGCGTAGTTTTTCTTGTACCACATTTGATACAATGTTTTCCTTGAACTTGATGATCTTCAAGTCCGTAACAATTTATTTGTTTCATATATTATCTATGGTATAGACCTTTAATAAACTTACCTAACAACCGTGATTTTTCATACAACTTCCACAAAAGTCACAATCACACTTTGGACACTGGTCTACATCTCTTGGAGAATATCCTGTCATACATTTGTCACAATTTGTTCCGTTCATATTATTATTAAAAAATACTAGAATATAACTTAGTTGATTTTTACTAGAAAATGTGGTTGTGTTGCATGGTTTACATTATTCTTGAACTTTAATCTTTTGTTTATCCATACTATCTCAAAGTCTTTGATCCTGTGAAACCAATCCTGATCCGTCTTGCTTGGCAGAAGCATAATTGTTGTTCCGTTTTCTTCAAGTGCCTTGTCTACAAATTGTGACAAGAGTGTCTTTCTTTCCCCTTGTTGTCTTGAATAGGGTGGGTTAACATAGTTAAGTTTCTCCCAATCAATACTTAGTCCGTTCCATTGTGGGTTTACTGGACATGGATCAAAGAACTCATCTTTGTGATAACTCCAAGTATCTTCAATAATATCCCATACGCGATCAGGTGTGATGTGAACATCTGATTTTATCGGTGGCATATATCCATTTGATGTTGTTTCATCTGGAAGTTCCAAGTTATCACTCATGGCTTTACCTCTTTCATGTTTGAATATTCTGGCATTGCTTTTGCTATCCAATGCTCTCTACAATGAGTAAATGGACATGATACAAGTGTTTCACAATTGCCGTCAATATGTTGACATTTGCGATACATACCTGTTATATTGGTTCCTTTTGGAGCTATTTTCACATCAGTCATATTTCTTTCCTCTCAATACTTGGTTAAGCCTTCTTTGAAATGCTCTTGCCCTTTTGCTTCCTTCATGATCAACGTGAAGTGGGTGTGAATGATTTCCAAACTTTAGATGAACCATCTCATGTGCGATGGTATTGTCCAAGTTCTTTCTAAACTCTTTTGGATCATCTCCCCACCTTTTGTCGTGATAGTTTACGTCAATCCAAATAAGTTGACGACCATACCAACATTTTCCTATACAGGTACAGTCATCAGTATGAGACATCATATGTTTTCCAAACTTTTCTACCATGTCCTTTCTGTTGATAAAATATCTTGGCTTTGAACAACTTAACTGACTTGAATATTTTTCAAACCTTTTGTCAATCCACTTTGCCAACTTACTGTTTGACTTTATGTGATTGGTTTTCATTATTTTGTTTTCAATTTTGCTGACTTTGTAAATTGTTATTTCTTGCATAGTTGGTAGTGTATTATTTTTGTATTCTTCTACGGTTAACAGATTCTGTTTTTTAGTCCATCCTATTGCAGTATTTCCATTCACTATTGGATTGCTTGTATTTGCAACTATTAGTCTGATTCTGTTATATTCTTTTTTTCTTTCATCTTCTGTCAAGTAATTAAAGTAATGATTACTGCCATTATACCTGACAAGGAAGTTCTTTCTCCATTTGTATTCTCCAGTCTCTCTATTCTGTGAATATGACCTGATATTTGAAGGTAGTTTCATGGAACGATATACTAGAATACCAGTATCATTTTCAACAGAACATCTTGGATCTTTGTCTGCCAACATTTGTTTAAGTCCACTAATGTTTTGCTTCTTGTGGGTATATGACTCAATTACACTTTCCAAACTTGAACCACCTACGGTTCCTCTGTCTATTGTATGTCTAAGATTTGGCTTGTCTGTAAACGGATATTTTTGTTCGTATATGCTCATAACTACTTTGAACTTTTGTTTTGGCTTTACCACTGACTTTCGTTTTCTCATTTCTTCTCTCCAACTGCTCTGACTTGGTTTTCTTTACCAATGGCTCTGGCTTCATGAGAATCTTCTAGGACTTTTTGCCAATCTACGACTTCGCCTTTTTTCTCTGCAATTTTTGCATCGCGAATTATCTTTCGACTTTTTCCTGTTGCAATGTAAACTCTTGTTTTATCCATCATATACCCTACGGAACATACCCTACATAAACCTTTCTTTTGGTATTCGGCTTTTTGATTGAACCTATTCCTTAGATAACATACCCTAAATAAATGTATTGAATTAAATTGTTTTACAAATTAATCTAAATTGTTTTACCACAACATGGACAAGCTGAATCAAGTCTTTCATCCCATTCTGGTTTTGATTTGTTCTTGCGATAATAGAAAGTGTAAACCATCATGACAATTGGTGCAAAAGTTCCCAAAACAAATGTAACAAGTGGATTGTCTAAAACTAGAGGATTTTCAATAACTGCATAAAGTATCATGAATAGAAATACTGTAATTGTTGATGCAGTGATATAATTCCTGATTGTTATCTTGTTACCCATTATAATATGTGTAAATAGTTTGGTAATAAAGGTTTTTATGCTCCGAAGCACTCTGAACACGTTCTTCTGTCATTATTTATGTAAGTATCCTTCTGTTCTGCTAATGATTTTCCACAACATTGGCAGTTCTTGATTGAATGAAGTTCCTTGTACTTGTATTGTTTAAAGTCCTCCCATTCCTTTTCTGATATTATTGGTTGTGTTTTTTCCATCTCAGGTGGTTCGCATGACTCATGTTTTACACCAGCACCTTTTTTCCACATGACTTTTTCTCCAACTTCTATCTGTTGTTCGCAAGTCTTGCATTTTGTTTGATACTTGTTTTTTAATGGAACCCAATTATCTGGATTTATTGTTTTCATACTTGTTCCAATCCATTATAGACTATGTGATTATTTTTACACATTATTCTTCTACCAGTTTCCCTTGCAAATATTACTGTACTGGAATTTACCAATAATTCAGATACTTCCTTGCAACTTTTACAATCTTCGTTTATCATGCACTAACACCTCCTTCTCTCTTGCACCAGAATATTTTGCCCTGTGCCTCAATGGTACGTGACAGCATGGACATAATATATTGTACTGTGATTTTAAAAACCATCTCACACAAGTGGAACAGTAATTATGATCAACATATTTATTGCGAAACAATATTGGATCGTGATAAAACTCTCCACATTTTTCCTTGCATACTCTTACCATTAATCCAAATAATATGATTTAGATATTTATTTGTTCCTTTGTCGCTTGGTTTTTCGTTTTGGTGGACTTTGGAACTGATTTATACTTTCATTTAACTTGCATATACTGCATATTATTTCTTCTGAAGTTGCATTACAATTTTTGCAATTCACTTCTATATTTTAAACGTGCTTTCCTATTAAGTTCTTCTCTATTATTCCTGCCATATCTTAGCGAATTTATCCTAGCTTCATCCCTATGTTGCAATATCTTGCACATATCACAGTATCTTCTGGTCATTTTTCCCCTTCCAACTCCCATCTGACCCTCATATTCAAAAACTTTTTTGCATCTGATACAAGATCTAGTTATCATTTTCTACCCATAGTAAAGTTTGGGGTTGCTGTAATTTCATCATTTGTAAATTCCCATATCTGTCCGTTGTATAAAATTACTGTAAATATCTTTTCAATTTCAGAACCGTATTCTGTAACCAGAAATAATCTTCCACGACCTTTGGGTGTATCAACCTCTATCTGCTGTCTTAGTTCCAATATTATCATTTTCTTTCCTCTATTCTTCTTTCTGCAAATTTCTTTTCGGCTTCTATGCTTTCCAAATATTCAGGATGTTCATTGACAAACATATTCAATATTACGTGAAAGTATTCGGTTTCCTTGTCTCCAAGTTGTGTTGTCTTAAACAGCATAAACATTGGATACATTAGACTTTCCATGACATATTGACCTTTGTATGAAAAAAATAACTCGTTGTATCTATCAGACAACATGAAATCTTTGGTAATTACCCCTGCTTCTAGCAAAGGTTGTTTGCATCTTTTGAATACATCCGTGTCTATTAGGTTGGTCAATCTCTGTATCTATCCCCATCTGATATTGATATTTGCATATCTCCATCCTCATTCAACCCAGAATACAGTACAAAAAATCCACGTTTTAAAAGTTCCAATACGCTTTCAGTTCCAATCAACGGTTGATCATCTTGATCTTTGTCAAATGTAAAAATTACCATATCGTCATCTTCGTCATCACAGGTTGATTCCCCATCTATGTTGTCATTGACATATTCTATTATTTCCTGCTTGTCATTGTCTGATAGAACCATGATAAATTGTGTTTCTTGTGAAATATAACCGTTACTTGAATTTTTTTAACACAAATTTCTTTCTTCTTTTTGACCAACCGAGAAAAGTTTTTTGATCATTATATTCATTAAGTTGTTTTATAATTTCTTTTGCCAATCTTTTATTGCTTGTGATATTATGTGTTTTATCTTTTGAGTCTATCAAATTTTATAGTGAACCAGTTCCCATTGCATAAATTCCACCTATGTGTAAGTCTTTCATTAATTGAGCTCTAATATGACTGTCTAAACTGAAATATGGTTCATATTCATCCCCACGTTCAGAGTCATAACCAGCTACAAACAACCAATTTTTTCTATCTTCTATACTTGCATCATCCCAACTTGATCTTGCATGATCTTCCATATCTTCATTTGCGATTGCCTCTACTGAATTCCATAAAGCATTAGTATCTGGCAATTTTCCACCGAGTCCTCTTAGTTCATCTAAATCATCTTCCCATTGATTTACACTGCCAAAATCTTTTTGTGGGAAATTATCTGCTTCTTCTATATTTGATTTAATTGCTATATCCCTTGATTTTAAATAATCTTTAGAATCAATATCTCCATCATTGTCATGATCTGTTCCATCTGCTTCTCTTGAAATTGGTTTTGGTTGTTTACCTAATTTATCTAAATGTGTTTCAACAGTTCCTTCTGCAATTTTAAATGCATCTTCATAAATTTTAATTGGATCTTCTCCTTTTTTGTTTAATTGGAATTTACCCATGTAGAACGTATGAATGTTAATTATTTAAGTATTAAAAAAGGCGTAAGTCCTATTATAGAACGTATTGGCTATTCGCCTGTTACGAGTCTAAAAAGCCCGAATACATGAAATCGTATCTATGGACTTACGCATCTATTTTTGCCGACCTTTTGAATCTGCATTGATATTATTACGCACTTGTGTTATAAAAAACTTTAGTTTTTTTAAATAAAATGAAATTATTACAACTAATACTTATCAACATTATAATTTATAATGTATTTTTATGAAAAAAATAAAGATTATGGGATTGACCTGCTGTAAAGTTTTCCTTCAAGTGCCATTTTATACATTTCTGCAACATATGGATTTTCACTAGGTGTTTCAACACCAAGTTCCACCAATCTTGCATAAACTCTTACTACATATGCTAATGCACCCATGAAGGCAACTACAACACCCATATTAAACATCCAGTGATTTGGTACTGCGAAAATTTCTTCCACAAACCAAAAGTGCCACATTTCGTTTACGCCAATTGTAAACATTGTAGCCAAGTAACCAAGAATGGTCATTTTCAATCCAGTATTCATTGAATTATTTGGGCCTCTTAATATTGGTACTTTCCTATCGTAAATAGCTGCCGCACCCCACCCAAGTGGCAAAGTTATAAAGTGTGAATATAACCACCAATGTGCTGGTGTGAATGCACTATCCCTGATTGATGTTTGATGCAAAGAACCATCGACAAAGTTGTCAACTTCTACTGAAGCTGCTGTTGAACCCATAGCAATCACTATGAGCCAAATTTTCTTTAGTCTTTGGATCTCAACTTCCTTTGGAATTAAAGCTGGCATTTGTGCCATAATATATAGTTATTGAACATTGCGTATAAGCATAATTCGTGCCTAGCCGTTTATATATAAAATCCAATGTTAATCATTGATGTTTATCGTTGATAACCAAACATTAATGCTGATAAAGTTATCCATGCACCGATAACTAAACTAATTCCTATAACATATATCTTTGACTGACTATCCATAAAAAATAATAGGTAATAAGACTAGTTAAGTCTTACCCCTACCATTCAAATGGGTTTCCAACAATCTTTTTGATTACTTTGTCTACTTCTTCCTTGCTCCCAACGATTGTAATCACTGGAATACTTTTCTGTGAGTAACTGGTTGTATCAATTTTATGTGAACCAACTACAACTTCCACATCACTTTCTATTACAATCTTCATGATTACTTTTGTAGGTGGACAAATATTTTTTGTTCCTTTCATCATGGCTTGTCTTGCATCTTCATTTTTTGGTGATATGATACTGACTTGACATTTTTCAATTGTCCTACTTCCTTTGGTTACTTTTGCTCCAATAATTGATTGGTGTCTTGGAACTGTTTTGATCCAATCATCTTGAATTTTTTGATGACTTGTACTTGATCTTATTTTTGATGGCTCACTAATTGCTTTAGTGATTTCCATATCCCATACATAGTTCATGGTACTTTTCCATTCACCAACTTTCATCCATGATACTGTAGGACTTCCATATTCAATTCTGGCTCTGCCAATCTGTGTTCCGTCATATGGTCTGTTGTTATCCCATCTATCCCACATGATTTTATACTTGCCGTTATGTTGCCATTGTGTTGATTCGATAACATGGATTTTTCCTATGCTGACTGTTCCGTCAATCATGGTTATGACAGATCCTTCTCTTGTGACTTTGACAGAACTTGGAATCATGGATCTGACCTTCCATTCTGCTTCTATTGCTATTTTTTCTTCTGTTGACATTTTTGACACACTACTTTCATCAACTTGAGTGCTTGATTCTATTGATTGATTCATGTATTATGTAGAGTATACCCTCTATTTAATACTATGCCAAGATTTATAACATACTTCCAAATGGAAAAAATGAACTTCCAAACGAAAAAAGTAGACTTCCAAAAAAAGAAGGTATGGATAGTATCTTTATGATACAATCAATAATCTATGCTACTGGACAAGCTGACCAAAAACAGTCTTGACAACTGTCGCAACCACCCATTTTAATCAAGTTTTTAGATTTACACTCTGGACATTCTTCAAAATTTCCTGCCATTCATATCATTGGTTATTTTGTGTATATTAGTATGATTTCTGATAATTTGGTTCTTTATGGTTTCTTTTTTGAAGTATCTTCTTCAGGTTTTCTATTCCAAAAAGTCAACGCCAACCTCCACCTGTTCCAACCCAATTATATCCTTGTCGAACTTCAAGTGCCTTTGTTGAATATATCATTGCCATTAGAGAATCCTTTGGATGGTTGAATTGTTTTCTTGCCCTTTGTCTGCCATCTGGCTTGTCCTCGTCAATCTTGTCAGTAAGATCTTTTCTTGTTAAGTTTGTAAGATCAGAATAAATAAAGTCAATCTTTTGTTTGCTGTAAGGTTCTGCTGGAAACATTAACTTGTGTTTTCTCTTGTCCATATTGTATCTGTCATCTGGATCATCTACCATAATTCCCATCAAGTCGATAAATTCCTGTATTGCTGTTGTCTTGTCTATTTTTAGATGTTCTCGAATTTCCCCATGCTCATCTATCTTTTTGTTGAACTGTAATACGTTCTTAGTTTCATCCCCAATACTTCTGCAACCGAAAAAGTTAGAACTTCCAACTCCATTGAAATGATGTCCAGTTATCCTGTCAGTTCCACCATCTTGTATCTGTTGTACTTGAATTGCACCATACCCCAGATCCCCAACTCCAATATCACACTGGCATTCGTTGAAAAGTTCTGCAATATACTTTGCCTGATCAAGTTGGTTTTCTGCTGGTCTTGGTTCCAAATGAACAAGTTGGTATCTGCTAATCTTATCCTGTGTAAGTGTTTCTGGTTGAAGAATCCATTCTATCATGATGCTGATTACGGTTTGTGATGGGTTTCCACTTCCAAAGTCCACACCCATAGTTATTGTCACTTCCTTTCCAAACTGATCCTTGATGTCAGCAATTTCCCAAGAATCCATTATCTTTAGTCCTTCATTTCCATAAAACAAATTGTCAATCATCTCTCTTGTTATTGGTCTGCGTTCTGCATGATAAAATCCACCCATTACGTGACTTGTAAAAAGATGTGGACTCATCTTTTGTCGCTTGGCTTCTATTGCATATTTTTTATCTATGTTATACATTTTTGGATTTGTTGCATCTGCCGTACTTAGTGGAATATGTGGAATAACTGTCTGAGGTACATGAAATCCATGCCAATCCCTGCTCTTTTGTGGTTCGTTTGCTCTCCATCTTCCTGACATAATCTTCATTAGTCTGTCATCTGCAATTAATCCCCATTTTGACTTTTCTGTATCTTCATCTTTAATTTCCCCAAATATCAGATCATTTCTCCAACCTTGACCCTGAAATACAACTCCTGCTGAATCTACATAATCTTCACTGTTGTCAAATACCCATTGTCTTTGATCCGTATCACGCCATAATTGCTCATACGGAGATCCACTTTCTCCACCTACTCCAAGTACGCTTACTTTTCCTTGTGTAATTGTCATCACGAGAGGGATACGGTCAAAGTACTGCATATCCTGATATTGTGCTTCGTCAAGCATAATATGACTTGCAGATTTTCCCTCTACGTGATGGTATTGTCCATGATCTGTTGTAATATAAATTGTACTATTATTCTTTAATGAAATTTCCCCTACGTTACCCAATCTGTTTCTTGGAAATTTCTTTAGTATGTCAGAACCGTCAAATGTTCCAATCTGTAGTTTCTGTCTTGAAAATCCTGCCTTGTTAATATCATCATATGTTACATAAACTAATTGTGAGTTTCTTTTCGTAGTTGCTTCAAACGCAAGTACATCTGTAGTATAAGTGGACTTAAAAATCTGTCTACCACCAAGTATAAACTTGTTATTAAAATTGTCATTGTATATATCTCGCCAAAGTGGCATTATAACTCTTTTTTTGCCTTCTGCCTTTGGTCTTATTTCCCTTATCCAGTCCAGAATATCAGTTGGTAACTTTGGAAGTTCCTCTCGATTTGCAAGATCTTTCTTGAAATATCTATCTGGTATTCCCCAAACTTCGGGCATATCATGCTATATAAACATTAGTTATTAAGTATTACTTGGGTTAAATAAAAAAATAAAAAAATGGTGTATGGACTAGAGTCCTAATACATCAACCATAACTTTCAATTGATCCATTGCTACTGCGTACCAACTGTTAGCTAATTGTTTCCATTGATCTCTATCATTAGTTAGTGTTACAACTTGTTGTTCAAGTAACACAATTTTTGCATTTGATTCTTGTAGACTTTGATCATATCCTGTTGTTGATTGTCTCAAATCAGAATTCGTCTGTTCCAGAACTGCAATTGTTTCTGTTGCTGTAACGTTTGCATTGGTTAGTGTCACAATTTGTGATTCCAACTCTGCATTCAACGTTGTATCACTTTGTAGTGATTCGATTGTTGCAAGTTGTGTTGCTGTTGTATTTCCTAATGATGCTATTGTTGCATTAAGTTCGTCTTTCTCTTGTTGTAGAGATAGAATACTTTGTTCCAGTGTTGTAACTGATGTTGCTGTTGTGTTAAGACTTCCAATCTGTGTGTTTAGTGATTGCACTTGGTTGTTATGATTCTCTATTGCAACTTTTTGATCTGCAAGTTTTGTAATAGAGTCATTGAACTTTGCTGTTACTTCTGCAAGTTGTGTTTGCAAAGTAACAATATCAACATTGCCTTCATATTCTGCTACATTGAATATTGCATCATCTGATATTGATTCAAATGATCCAAGTGTTACGTCACTTGTTGCAGTAAAGTCAATTTGTTCCTCGACTATTGGTTCTGGAGTTGGTTCTACAACTACAGGTGCAACATAGACAGGTGCTGGTGGTGGTGCAACGTATGGTTTTACAATTTCAATTGTACTTTGTTGCATACCGTTTAGATCAGATATGTAATACATACCTTCAGTAAAACAAGTAGTTCCACAGTTTACAACTGGAAATTCCAATGCGATTGCATCATTTACAGGAATTGTTCCCTCAAACCAACCATAACTTACAAAGTTAATTGTGTTTTCACCATTGTTGTGTATAGTTATTGAACCACCTTCTTCAACAGTAATGTTGAATGGGTATTCATCAACTTCAACATGACTGGTTCCATCCCCTTCAATTGCGTAAGCATTTCCCATGCTCATTGTTGCAATTAAGGTCAAGACCATTAATGCCGTGATTGTTTTCATCATTGAAGTGTAACTTGCATTACATAATATAAACCTAAGCGTTTAGGTATTGATAAAACAATAAGATAGGCAATAATTTGCCCTCTTATCCAGAGCCGTAACTTTTGACGGTTGCCAAGTTGTGTCATGACCTTCACACCTTTTTTTTGTATTTCTTTTCGCAGGGATTGTATGGTCTTGTACGGCAGTATTCGAGACACATGATCATCATGCGATTTACACGGTATACCACAACCAAACTGCACTCCAGTTGGTCTGAACTACAATATATCACTATACTGTAGGTAATATAAACCTAAGCGTTTACATATTTTTCCAAAAAACAAGTCAAGTGCATATAATATCTTCCTCTTGCACTTTCAAAAAGACAAACATATTCTTCAGGTTCTCCACTGTAGAACATTTGTTTGCACTTGTCACATTTCATTATTTAAAAACTCACTGACATCAACTACTTGTCCTATTTTATCAGTCGGTATTCTTAGATGTAATTCATCTCCAAAATCATCATCAATATCTAACATCTCTATTGGTATATTTGCAGATATGACATCATCTCCAAAAGTAACTGCTTCCCCATCTTTCTTTGTTGTGAAAAATACACCATCCTCTGCACCTTTCATTCCACCTGTTTTATACACCAAATCTTTAATATCTTTTTTAGTGTGATGATAAACTGTAACTGTTGCATCATCATTGACTTTTGAATCTGCATTTTTAAAAATATCTAGTTTGTCTAGCTGATTTAACATATTATCACCACTTAATCCTCGTTTTTGTAATGATGACTCATAATTTACTCCACTTGTAAATCTACCATCTTCAGGATCATGATTTGGATTACCTCCTTCCTCATTTGAGATAGATAAAATATCACTGTAGATCTTTAGTGGATCTTCCATGAATTATACTACTAAAAACCTTATTTAAACATTAATAGCCGTTAGTATAAAGTTAAGTGTCTTTCTTTTTCTTAATTGTGCTATCA
>JAAHTH010000881.1_pt1 | contig 27650 bp, 30 predicted proteins | sample 6116091 | NCBI WGS metagenome assembly JAAHTH01 (sample SAMN13939990, study PRJNA603662) | sponge metagenome | isolation source: marine sponge | host: Mycale hentscheli | place: New Zealand | collected 2006
ACGCTCCACCACACATTCGCGAGAGGATGTGGGTTCCGCCGAGGGAACATTTTGCTCAGACTGGGCAACTTCGCTGGCTTAGGAGGGGTATGGTGTTCCAATAAATGTATGTAGTTAGTCTCCATCCACTCAATCCATTCACACACAATGTTTTTTATGTCGCTAGATCGGTCTGCTGACACTTTAGAGACATTTGCTCTGGATCGTGCTCTGGATCGGTCTGCTGACACTTTAGAGACATTTGCTCTGGATCGTGCTCTGGATCGAAAATGCCCGAAAATTTGATAATGACAACTCAACCAAACATTACAACATAAAGCTCTCACAAAGCAAACAACCGAGAACTCAAACACAACTTTCCGCAACTTCTCGCAACAACACTCTCCACAACTCTCTCCAAAGATGTCCGCACAGCAGGTGAAGATGGCCGTCGGATTTCGAGAGTCACAGAAGCAACTCATCGCAAAGTTGCTGGCGGAGAACAAGGCTCTCAAAGAAGCGAATGATTCTTTCACTCTGGGAGCGAAAAGGACAATTGAGAAGAACTGTCAGATGTATCAGGAGAACAAGGCGCTCAAAAAAGAGAACGAGAAACTGGGAGAACTCGCTGCTTTGGGTGCCGAGCAAGTATTGTCCCAGCACGGACGGAGTCCCAAGGATGAGGAAATCAAGAAACTCAAGGAAGAAAACAAGGCTCTCAAGGAAATCACCGACGGCATTATGGAAGAAGAAGGCACAGAACACATCCTTGGATGTGATGCCCACGAGAAGTTCTGTCAAGCGATGTGCGAACTGAACTACGACGAGAAGTGGATCGGCGAGCTCAAAGATGAGGTCAAGGAGCTCAAAAAAGAAAAGGGCAGTATGGTGAAGTATCTGTCGGGCAACTACAGCGAGCAAGATCAAGTCGAACAAATTATGAAGGACACCTACTCTCCAGAGTTCATCGAAGGAAACACAGAAACTTGGCAGGAGTTCGGTCTCTTTGATTAAGTATATAGTTAGTCTCCATCCACACAATCCATCCACACTTTTTTATCTCGCTCGTCATTCATAGAAATTTGATAATGACAACTCAACCAAACATCAATAATCAAACCTCGCCGAGTATCGAAAGATGCCCAACGGACGTCGCAGACAGTCAAACACTCGCCACGCTAATCGCCAGCGCCATCTCCAGTCCGTCAGGGCTGAGGCTGTACTCGATGAGGCACCTCCGGTGGTGATTCAGGCTGAGGCTGTCACCGCAGAAAACAGGTACTCTGAGCAGGCGGTTCAAGAGGCACTGGAGCACATCGAAGGAGAACATCAGAGAGAAATCGAAGAGATGAAGAAAGGTCACCAAAGAGCAATTGATGCCTTCAAGAGAATGAATGACAACAAGACAGAGCAGATCAACAAACTTGATGATGAGAAGAGAACCACTCAGAGGGTAGCGAGGCAGTTTATGGACAAGTATGATAGGGCAAAAGAAGGGACACTCCTAGCCTTCCAAGAGGTAGAACTCGAAGATAAAGATAAAGAGATCAATGATCTCACATATATGCTGGAGAAGGCAATAGACAAAGTCAAGGAGATGAAAGTGTCGGAGGCGGATCTTATGAAAGTTGGGGAGAAAGCATTCTTCTTGATGAAGTTTATCAAGGATTGTGACTCATCACAAGGAGCAGTCATAGAGATAGATGGGAAGATGGTCAAAGTTCTGACTGATGAAGAAAAAGAGTATCTGAAGGATAACGTCACCGAAGAGCGTCGTCTCAGCGGAAAAGAGTTCGCAAAAATGATGGCAGACGGCGGGCGAATGCCGTCGGCCCCGGGTCGCGCGGTACGGTCAGAAATCAATTTAAATTAAATCTTCTCTTATATGATGCTATATTATCTCTTCTACTGGTACTCTCTCCCCACAAGATGTAATAGGATAGATAACCCGCCCTAGTAGGATCTCTTGTAGAGAGATCTTTTTTATGTCTCGTTCGATACCTCTTGCGCTGATCCTTATCCTTTGTGAGAGTATAATCATCCATCCCAGCACTCCCGAAATAGGTTGTTTTAGTTCTACCATTCTCTCGCTTGAAGACAGCCATCAACTTTTTACCTGCTTTATCACTCTTGCGAACACTCATCGAAACTACTTTTGACATCTTATGAATGAAACAATATAATTTTTAAAATACACTTTTGAATATTATATTATTTATGTCATAAAAGTATGTCATCTAATTCACACCTCGAGATCGTCCCAAGTAATATCACTAGTGATGGTAAGTTATCTTACAAGAATGGTCAGCCGACCATACAGCTCCTTATCGGTGCTCAGGAGAGAATGATTGTCCCAGGATCGATCCGCCTCTGTGGCGAATTCACTGTCAAGAAGAATGCTACCGAGTTCCCTGCGGCGGCTGATAAAATCAGAATGAGTGAGAAGTTGGGAGTTTATTCTATTATTGATACTCTCTCTATCTTCTCGCAAGCAAGCGGTCAAACGATCGAGACAATTAACCATCACAACAGAATGATGGCATCCTACCTTAGTGTCACTCAGTCTCAGGCTGATTTTGGTTGTCACGCTTACGAAACAGGTCTTCGATTTCCTAACTACAAAGCTCAGCAGTTAGGTGTTGTCCGCAACTCTCAAGCGGACTTTGAAGGTAGTGGAACTCAACCCAATAGTTTCTGTGTCCCACTAGTCAGTGGCTTCTTTATGTCGCAAGAACCTATCCCTCTCTCCAGCCAAACTGGTGTCGGTGGATTGAATATTGAAATCCAGTTATCTCCTGATCAGAATGTCTTATTCTCCAGCGATGATACTGACACTAATATCACAGATAGTTTCTATGAACTCTCCAATGTTCGACTTATCTGTGAGGTTCAGAGACCAGATCCTTCACTACCAACCCCGGGACCTACCAACACATTCACATACAACTCTATCTCTTCTTACTACAATACCATCAACTCTGCTAATGCTGTCTTGAACTTTAACTTAGGTCTTAAGTCTGTTCTCAGTGCCTTTATGAATGTTGTTCCAGCAGGACATATTAATAACTTTAAGAGAGATGGTCTCGCTACTCTCCAATTTACCAATACCGATGGATCTAACGCTGAGATCGAACAAGTTGTCTTTACTCGAGCAGGTCAGCGAGAACCACTGGAATACAATATTGATACGATCCAAAAGACTGAAAAGGTTGGATTTCCTAATGAAACTGCTGATGCTCAGCTTGTCCGGAACTATATGAATGCTGTAATGAGTTTCGCTAAGATTAACAGAACATCGGTAGAACCTTCGGTTTATCGTCATCTCGATTACACTGCTGACTTCTCGAAAGCTAAAGAAATTATCAAGGGAGGTTCTGCTTGGGGTCTTGGTGTCGCATATGATAGCATTAGCGACCAAGGAATGGATTTCTCGCAAACTCCATTTGGTGTTCAGCTTCAGTTGAAACTCACCTCTGACAATCCTAACTCAATCTATTTATTTGTCCATTCGCGACAGACTGTTGTCAGCTCTCAAGGATCGATCCAAGTCCTCAAGTAATTATCTAGCAGGAATAGGATATAACTTTTCTGTTTTAGTTCCTATGGGACCTTGAGTTTTACTCTCCATAACTACTACATCTTTTTTACCTCCTAAGGAACTCTTATATTTTTGACTTACAAACAATCTCTTATGAGGGAATTGTTTTAGATTTAAAAATCTCTTTCCTAACTCTACAGAGAACTTATCGCGATCGTCCATCTTTACAAACATATCCTTCTTGTTCTTACTCATTCTCTTACTCCTTGAGACCCATTTCTCAATTGCTTTCTCTGCTGATTGTTTCTCGTGAGCATAATGTAATTCTACATCCCCTTTCGATCCTTTGAGTAATAATACAGGATACTGCGATATCACTTTTCTATATTTGGATTTTCCTCCAAACTTATCCTGTGAATTAACTGGTTTCTGAGCCACAGGTTTGATCTTCATATACTCATCGAAGTTCTCTAAGAGAGTAATGTAATCAGGAGCATAAATAAACATTGAAAAGAAAGGACTTTCATAAGGTTTATTCAATGCTTTCATATAAGCAACACCGAAACAATTATCTGATATGATAGTCCAATCTCTCTTCACCGCTTTCTTCGAGACTGTATCAGGTTCAGCCGCCTCTGCTGCTTTCCCATAAGGAGTTAAGTTCTTCTTCACCTGAGGGATCGATCCTTTGGCTTTATCTGGAACCTTCACTACTGTAGATTGTCTCACTAGTTTTTTAGTCCTTTTGGTCTTCTTAACCGAACTATCCCAATGACCTAGTTTCTTCAAGATCGATATCAACTCACTCTTTTTCATACCTAATCTTAATTCAGGTTTATTTAATTTATTCACCCTGATGTATTCCCTTATCTCTTTCAGTGTCGAGTTATCATTGAGTTTCATTTACTATTATTGATATTTTAAAATGAACATCAAATTAATAAATCTATTTATGTATAAAAATATGGATATGGAACAACCCTCAGGACCAATGCCCTCGGAAATCCCTGATCTCATCAAGATAGGAGCAGTCACCACCGACACTGCTATTAATGTACAAACTGACATCTTAGACCCAGTCATTTTCAGTGAATCAGAAGCTCGGTTCGTTCTCGATAACAAAGGTATCCTTCATTCGAACAGTCGCATCACACTCTCCACTGATGGATTATCTCAGACAAATGCTTCGGGACGTGCCTTCTTCCCAGCAAATATCGGTGTTCATAGTCTCATCCAGCGAGCAGCTCTCCGAGTTGGAACTAAGACTATCTGCGAAATCGAAGACTTCAATCATTACTCAGCATATGAAAGTGTATTTATCCCCCCGGATGCTGTTAAGGAACGGGATCAAGTTATGTGTGGTCGCTTCCTCACCACAGAACCAGCACTGAATGACCGTGGTAATAAGTTCGAGAATGCCTCGAGAACTTCAGCAACTCCTTCACCCAACCAGGGTGGGTTCGAAAAACTCACTGAAGCACGATCTATCAAGATCGATAATGGTAAAGATCCTATAGCATTGTCTGCTTCCAATGTCAATAGCTGTGGGACATTAGGTGGAAGATGGTATGAGCCTCCTTACTTCAAAGCTGCCGCTGAACCCAATGGGATCATCTGGGACTGGCAAGATGAAAGCAATAAACCCACATTCTCTATCTTACTTGCTGATCTATTCCCATTCCTTAAGATGAACCAACTTCCTCTCTATATGATGTCTGAACAGGTATCAGTCCATCTTACATTCACTCCTCGGGTGAGTGGAACTGTAGGAGTACTCTCAGAAAGAGTATGTACTACCAACGGACCCAATCTCTCTAAGGATGTAGTTTTGGAGAGATCTGATTGTCAGATGATTGCCGATTACATCTACTATCCTCAGGATATGATGGAACAGTATCGTCAGGCAAACTCTACTATGACATTCCAGTATGTTGATTACCAGTTTGTTAAGAGGACTGTAAGTTCGACTGAGTTCTCATCTGGTTTGATCCAGAATATCGGTGGTGCTGGAAGAGTTGTTAATAAAGTGATCATAGCAACTGAAGATGATCTCCTGGGAACATCTTTCTCTCAAAGTCTTATGAATAGATATCAGTCAAATGGTCCTTCGTTCGATACTAATGATGTCGGTCAAGTCACTGTCAATATTAAATACAATGATAACTTCCTCTTCCCGATCGATGTCACAAATCCTGCTCGTCAGTATCACAATGTTTTCTCTGCTGAGGGTCGTGTCCCATACATTACTCGAGACTTATATCGCGGTGAGGGTCAGTTAGCACAGGATCACGCTACAGTCAAGGGCTCTGTATCTTTTGAGAACTATGATGCTAAGGCTGATCTCGCTAATCACCAATTCTACACTTCTTATCGCCTCAACAAGGGTGAGCGAGTGAATAGCAGAGGTATTGAGTTATATGACACTCGCACAACATACGGCGGATCCTGTACTCTCCGAGCATATCTCCAAGTTGTCAAGGTCGCCACTCTCCGTGATGGTGTGTTCGAAAGTATGTTTGCTTAACGAAGTAGCTGTAATTATTTGTTTTTATTAAATCTATTTTTATTTATCCTCATAAATCATAATGAGTGGATACAACAAGACTACAATAATAGATTGTGCTCGAAGTCAGTCCGAAGAAGCAAAAGCTAATAATCACAGCAATCCTGCTCAATGGACTAATCAAACTGGCACAGGATTACATCTTAAAGTGGGTGATCAAGTCACGGTTCATAGTTCATATATTAGTGAGTTAGGATGTCAAACTGGTGAGATACAAATTAAAGGACAAAAATTAGGAGAAACTACCGCCGAGATTACTGAGTTTGAAAATCTACTCAAGAATGAGGATTTACCTGAGAAATATACTCTGATCAATGCCTCTAATAAGACCGTCCCCATAGATATTAGAGATGATACATTAAATCTTGTTGTAAGTCCTTACAAAACTACCAATGGTGAGAATTATATGTTTTTACCTCGTCGATATGGTATAGTCACTGGCTCTGCCGCAAACTGGGATATCTTTGATGCTAGGGAAGAAGGTTCAGGAACTCCAGGATTTGGTGTCGCTCCCGGGGCTGGAAGAGATATTGGTGCTACAAGAAATCCTCAGAGACCATTAGCAAGATGCTCTGCTGATTGGACTACTATTCAAAGACCCTATCTCACTGCCAGCGAGGGTAAGTCTCACAAAATAGCACAGAAAAATGATGGCAAAAGATACACTATCTTCACAAGACCTCAAACTTTTCGAGGAGATATTACAACCCCTTCGATCACTCTCTCTGGAAAAGCCACTGATGAAAGTCCTGTGATCAATTTAACTCACGGTTCTACTTCTGATCTAATTTTAGTAGGAATGGTAATTACATCTGAATCACCTACTACTTCAGGACTTGTTGGTTCTACAGTAATATCTAAAACTGCTACCACCATCACAATGAGCAGTAATGCTACCGATAATACCAATACTCATCAACAATTCACTTTTCAATTCACATCTTCGACCGAAGATACTTATCTACCCCCTACGACAGTATCAGGAACTTATACCGCTAATCAGGCAGAAGCACTCAGAGATCCAGCTATATTCGGTGGAGACTTTATTCAAGTTAAAAACTTATTATCAGTCAAAGTTAATCCAGGATATAACTCTCCAACTGATATCGCAGTCCAACTTACAGAAGAATTAAATCATAGGGATGAGATCGAGTTTATGAGATATAAAACTGTCTCCACAGATGGAACAGCAGAAGAAGATGTCAATTTTAGTATGATAAGTGAAACTTCAACCTATAAACATTATCACTGTGCGACTGCTTTTAATTATCAAAGTAATTATTTTACTGAATGGTTTAAAACCAATGGGACTTGGAATGTCGATCAAGCATATAAGCATCTCTCTAATTATCAATTTATTGGTGTCAAAAGACCTGAACTACTAGCAGCAGGACAAAAACTCAATGGATCTGAAGGACTACCACTTATCGGTAACGATCAATTACAGTCATTCGAGGGAACTGACTTCATTAATAAATTGGATAAAGTCCTAATGACAAAAGATCCCTGGACTGAAGAAAACCTCTTAAAATGGAAAGAGTTCTTTGATGCTCAGGTGATCTACCCTGAATTATTTGATGACTTCGAACAGAATGGAATACCAGTATCGATTGATGATACCAGATTTTTTCATATGAATCTTTATGATGAAAGCAGGACAAATGCTCCAACTGATCCGCCGGTCCCAGGGGCTATCAGAGCTCAGGCCAAGTTCGCTATTTCGAGAGCTGAGCACCCAGTCCCAGCATTAGGATATGACCTCTATAATCACGCTGTTTCTGCTTCTCATACCTCCTTCCCTATCTTTGTTGATTATAATGTGAATAGTAGTCATAAAACAGCAAATGATGTTGGTTATACTAACTATGGTGGAGACATTGGAACTAATCAATCTTACCCAGAGAATAGAATGACTACGAACTTTGATGATTTAGCATATGGATTTGCTAGGAAGGTTTCAAGGGAGACAGGTCCTCCATCGACAACTAACTATTATATAGGGTTTCAATTCACAAGAACTGGAAATGAAATACCTGATCACTTCTTCCAAAACAATGCTTCCCATATAGCTTCACCCGCTCAATCATCCGATCAGATAGGAACAGGAAAAGGTAGAAGATATGGTTTCGATCGTCACTTCACTGCTTATGGAAATGCTATGATGATATTATTCAATGGGAATGTAAATGAAATTGCCGTAGATAGAAATACTAAAAATCACAAGCAGTATCAGTTCGCACAAAAGGAATCAGAAAAAGCTTATTATCTCGATAAATATCAGTTTGGAGTGTATTTAGGTGCTGATGGTCCCTTAATCAATTATGACACAGATCAATCAAGATTTACTCTCTCTTATTTCCATACTCCTGAAAAAGTTGGTAATCGATGGGATGCTGGTCAGCAATCATTTAATCCTGCTACTCCTACTAATCCTAATGCTGATGATGATTGCTACAAAATGAACAAGAGATTACTTCAAACTAATTATACTCCTGAAGTCGCACCTTATGCCGATGAGTTCAAGGGAACAATGACTAGTGGTTCTGAAGCTACATTTGTCAGTAAGAATGCTAATATTACTGATTATGCTGGGATGGACGCTCATTCTGGTTTATTTATCGAAAACTGGTTGTGCCCAGAAGATCTATGGAATGATAGTCTCGCTGGTATTATGGGTTTTCGCTATGATCAATTTCACAATCCTAACAGCACTAATTCAAGGCAAGTCAGAATTAAAGCTCACGGAGCAAATGCTGATTTAAATAATGTAAATGTTATCACCACCAATGCTGATGTTGAAGAATCAGATATCATTGAATATGATAAGAACTTTTACTCTACTAGTATATATTCTATCGCTAATCCTGTCGCAAGGAGCTGTCAAGTATTCACTCTTGGGAAACTACAAGCAAGATCTCAAACTCCTCCCATTACTATCAGTCCTTGTGAATCAGTCAAAATAACAGCACAAAGATTACCTACCAAAACTCTTCGACCTTACTATACTATCAGATCTGATATTCTATTAGAGAATAATTACTTAGGAGGAAATAAATCAGGGATTACTTTACCTATTGTCTCTATCACTAATAAAGCAAACCCCTATGGAGACTTCCTTAACGGTCAAGGACAAATTACTTTCACTAATACTATCGACAGAGTACTCACCAATATAAGATGTTCTATTCACGAACCTAATGGTGAGTTCGCAAGAGTAGATTTAGATAGTGCTGTGATATTCAAAATCGATCAGCAACAGACTGCTCAGTTAGATATTGTCTCTGAGTTATTAGCAAGCAAAGCATTGAAGGATCGCAAGGAAGCTATGGCGATCGAGCAAGCAGGTCCTGCGGGACAGGGAGTTTGATTTTTATTAATTTAAAAAAAAAATATTATTTATGATAAATGACAGATTTTGAAACACTATCTTTGATCGGACAATTCCTTTTAGATAATGATAAAAAAGAATGGAGTGATGTATTAAAAGAGTTTATTTTATTATATCAAGGGATGTATTCCTCTGATGAGGATGGAAACTATAGTGATAGCGAAGGATCTGCTATCGAAGAAGGAGAACCTGACCATACTATCGATGAGAACGGTTTTTACTCTTTGACCTAGGTCTAGAGATCAATATACCTTCAGTAGGTGAGTCAGGATCGATCACCTTCAACTTAATCAGCATAAGACCAGTATAAAATAACATATCTCTATCTAATGGTGTCTGTAGTTCAATATCTCTCCAATACTTACTTTCTTTCGAGAACCTATCTACAAACCTTTTAAATCTTACTCTGAGGTCTAAAAGAGACTCACCGCTCTTTAGTCCATCAACCAATAGCTCCTCTGCCTTATCGAAATGATACTTTGGTGTCTTCTTCTCTGTCAGTGGTCTCGAGACCATAAATCGACCATTGTAATAAAATGAGATATCCCCCCTGCTTCCATAGTAGATCGTCATCAAAAGTTTATTTATTTATTTTATTTGAATATCAAATTTATCAAGTGTTTTAGTGTGAAAGTATTTCCTGATCGATTTTTTATTTTTATCATTATAATTAGTTATGTGAGGTCTGACCTCTGGATACATCTTCTGGAGAAAATCATAGATATACATAGCCTCTTGCCAAGACTTCATATGAATAGTCTGTCCGTTAGGTTTATTGTATTTGTCTCCAGCACGCTGATAATCATCAAAGAAGTAATTGGGATTGTGATCTGGTGTCTTGGTGATCTCCAATGTACCATCTTCTAACCTATTACATTCTGGAATAAACTCAACATAATCACAATCGATCCCAAACATATGAATATCTTTACTGATATCTAAGGCTGCGATTAAACAAGCTGACCCAGAACACCAGTTCCTGACATACTTAAAGCAGGAGGTAGGAGCACACATCATATCTTGTAAGAAGAGGATTGATCCATCCTTGGGATAATCAGGATATACCTCAACTAGTTTATTCGAGACTAAATACTGCTTACACTTCTTCTTCTTGATGAACTCAATGACTTCTGGGTTTTTAATTACTACGTCATCAGCATTCACATAGAGATCAGGATACCAATCTATCTTATCCCAGTGCCTGAATGCTAAACAACATCCTATGATATCATATCTAGATCTATCGATCTTCTTGAAATCAAATCCTTTGAGTGATCCCCCATTACCTAGTATCAATGCTTTTTTCATTTTAATCTTTAATGTGATTTAATTTTTATATTAATAAAATTAAAATATGTCTAGTGGAGAGGAAGGACAACTTCAAGACTATTCAGTCGATCAACTCGCTGGTGCGATAGTGTTAGTCTTAGGAGCGGTAGCAAGTCTATTGCTGGTTGTGTGGCAATCAAAATGTCATTGTAAAGTTAATTTATGTTATATCTTTCAATGTGAAAGAAGACCTCCTAATGAAGAAGAATTGAAAACATTAAAAGATCAAGCAAATAAAATGAAAGAGAAGAGGGCAGATAAGAAACAAGATAAAATATTAAAGGAAGAAGAAAAGATATTAAAAAAGGAAGATGAGATTTTGAAAAGACAGAAGAGTGAGGATATCCTTCCCTCGCCTACGGTGCCCGAGGATGATGACATTGAGAAGTTGGTTTAGCGAGTATATCCCTTGATCTTTTTCTTTTTAACTTTATCAGCAAGATCCTTATCTGCTTTCGACCAGGTTCCTTGAGACCGCATCACAAAGCTATAAATTCGGGACTGACCCCACTGAGCTGCGCTCATCTTTCCTTTAAGAGAAGCACCTCCGACTTTCTTTCCAGTAGTTGCGCTTCGCACAGACTGCGGATTAGAGCGTCTTGCCCCCACACCGCGAGAATACACCTGGTTGAGAATTGACACAGGTATTCCTGTGAGTCGTGATATCTCTGCTTTACTGTGTCCTTTATCTTTTGGAAAATTATACTTAGCATTGAACTTTTCTTTATTAGTAGGCATATTATTTTATGAGATCATATATTTTAAATTTGATAATTTGATAATAAAAACTTTATTTATTTTATTGTTATGTGCGATCCATATCCTTGTTGGTCGCCAGGTATTTCTGAAGGTCCCGCCGGATACAAAGGCAAAGGTAGGACTAAATATACTTTTCATCCTAATGTATTTGATTTCTTTCCTAAGTTTTATCGAGGAGAACCTCCTAAGACCAATAGGTCAAAAAGCAATCCATTTGAAAACTTTTATTCTTGGGGATCTAATCAAGAAAAAAAGGAAGACCCTGATGTCAATGATTTCGAGTTTATGGGATTAAAACGATCTTGTAGTGAAGATGATTTGAGAAAAAGATATCTTAAATTAGCTAGAGAGTACCACCCAGATAAAGGTGGGACAAATGAATTATTCAGGAAACTAAAAGATGCCTATGATAGCATCAAGAGTTTATTTATGACCTAACTTTTCAATGAGTTTATTCAATTGTTTATTTTCTGTCTCTAACATCTCAGCATGATGTTTGGGAACCATATAATTTATTTTAGTATCTTTATCTTCGCATAGGCGACCTAGCCTAGAACATTCTTGATCAAGAGCATCACAGTCCTGTTCTAGTTGATCGATCTTCATTCTCAACTTAGCATTCTCAGTTAGTGATTCATCCAACTTCTTACCTATTCCATCTTCTGATGTGCTTTCCATCAATTCCTTTAACTCATTTATCTTTCGATCAAGTCTTGTATTCAAGAACCTAGTTCTGAAATTATCTCCTGACGCAGGCATACCACCGTCATCACACTCAGGAGTTTCACAATAGAGAGAAGCAATAAATAACTTCTTCAATGCGACAGTCAGGTGCCATATCTGACCTTCCCTATCGAGAGGTGGATCTTTGCGATTGTAAGTATCAATAGCTGTCTTCTTCTTCTTATCATCGAACTCAGGACTGAGAAGTTGAACTAACTTATAGGTGTCAGTCCCACCGAAGTCATCCCACTCCTTATTCTTAGCTGTTGCCCTTTCGCAGAACTTCTTAAATCTTTCAGCTGCTTCGTTTTGTTGCTCAGGCATATCCAAGTATTTGCGATACTCACTATCTTTACAAACACTCTTTCTCATTAGATTATTATATTATATTATCTTTAAATATCTTATGTTATATTACAAATCAAAATATTCATATGACATAATATTAAGGTCTTTCGATTTTTATGTGTTTGATTTCAAAATATGGTTATTTTATGTTATATACGGGGTGTCTGATATATTTTGTAATAGTTCTATAGGTTTTCTTATTCCTCACGTAGCTTTCTGTTTTTTATTCATACTACCTGTATATTACATAATATTGACTGTTTTTCAAATCAATAACATAATTTTCTAAATCTGTGGATTAAGCATCCAAGAACTATCATCCTTCATATGTTTTATGACGATCAATATATTCTTAGGTTTCCAAGTCCAATACTCTAATGTCTCCTCATAGTCTTCTTGATCACGGCAGTCTATCCTTCTTGTATCATCATACTCTTGCCTCATATAATAATAGAGATTATCGATCTGAGTAAGACAAGTCTTATAGTATATCTTCTTTAATTGATTGTGATACATCTTAATGAGTTTATCCTCTTCTTTCGACTGATCATCTAAGATCCTTTCTATTAGTTCCGCGACTTCCATATCATATAATAAATCAACTCTTAGTTTTAAATTAATTCATTTAAAAATATTATCACACAAATGAGTATAATGGTACAATTTGTCATTCCTTCCTATCAGAGAGCTGAGAAGTTAAAAGAGCAAACCTTAAAGTTTCTGTCCTTTCATACTTGGCCTCAGTGCGTCTGGATCTTTGTGAGGGATGATGATCCTCAGATCGAACAGTATCGAGCATTAAGAGATGATAATTATAATGTAATTGAATTAATAGATTGTAGAGGAATAGGTAATACTCATAATGCTATCACTACATACTTCACTGAGGGAGAATGGATCTGTGAGCTCGATGACGATATCATAGATGTAATTAATAATAAAAGGGAATCATTACCTCCTGCTCAACTAGAACCTATGCTTCAAAAGATGATAGATATTATGGTTACAGAGAAGATTACCTATGGTGGATTTTATCAGTGTTCTAATCCTATGTTTATGTCAGGCAATCAGGAATACACAATGGATCTAAGGTATTGCTTAGGTCTTATGAGATTAAGAAGAATAGATTACAGTATAGTCTTAGAGACTAATTATGCTGAAGATTTCGAAAACTGTATCTTACATTATATTAAAGATGGGGCGATCCTCAAGAACAATTGGATTGCTGGAAAGACTAAAAACTATAGTCCTGGAGGATGTGATGGTGATGGGCGTAATATAGAGACCGAAAGACAAGATAAAGAATATCTTGCTGATAAGTATCCTGATCACTGTAAGCTCTTCCAGAGAAAGAATGGTCGATGGGATCTAAGACTTACTAAAAACCCTTCTTCTTAGATTTGGCTTTGTTGTAACCTGAGCCAAAGACTTCCTTAGGTCTTACCTTCTTACTGTCCTTAACTTTCTTAGGGACATTATGCTGTGTCGCTCCACAAGAACTACATTCCTTGCCTTTCATTTTAGTCGGCGCTTTCTTCTTCTTAGAACTACTATACATATCTTTTTAAAATTATCATACATATTTATTTTGTAAGACTAATTATAAATATGAGTTTGATATTAGCATCATCGAAACAGACAGAGAATAGGGCTACACTACCATCGGAAAATCCTTCTTCCTTTACAAACTTCTTCCGCTCACCGATAGAAGTAGAACCCAACTCTGAGATAGCAGTTCAGTCAGTGAAGATCAATCGATCGGGTAAGGTCACTATCAATGATAGTAATGATTATTTCTGTCATTACTTTGGTTCAGAGAGATATGAGGACTATGACCCAGACACAGATATCTTTAATTCTAGGACAATCAGATTAGATCAAGGGACATACAATCTAAGAGATTATCCCAGTGAAGTTCAGCGAGCGCTCAATGCTCAGTATGCTCATCCAGTTATATTTGGTAATGCTTCGGTATCATTGAACTCTGAATCAGGTGGAGCAGAGAAGGGGTTGAAGATACAATTCGATCAGAGAGCATCTGGGTCAGGAGTTGCTGCTAACGATGCTTCTGCGTCGCTAGTTGCTCAGCCAGTCTATCAGCTAGGAACATCCCTAGGTATCAATGCTATATCAGATGATTTCTCCTACACCAATAAAATATTCACTAGGACTGCTGATGACACTACAAGCCTGAGGAATGGAGAATGTATTGGTATGCTAACTGGAAGACCTTTCTCTTTGAATAAGGGATCTTGTGTGTTCGATAGTATGACTGATGCTGCTCTGGGACAACATTGGGTTGTAGGTCTTTCAAGACCACAGCTGGAAGCAGGTGGAGATGGTACTGCCGCCGACCCACCAATTCAAATAACTTCTTTGCCTCTGGGGAATAGAGCTCCTTCAAGGTTCTACAATCCCGATGATGATAGTTATAGTCCTAGTTTCTTGGGAGTATGTGATTACTGTGTTATGTGTAATGGCACTGACATTAGAGTGCTACAGCAATTATATGATGATCGAAATGATTTGACAAGAATGATGGAGATCGATTACGCCAACATAGCAGGAGGTCTTACTGTCCCTGGTGGTGTGCCTTTTCTTAAGGCAGCTTGGTATGGTAAGTATGATGGAGTTAGATTTCAATCAGAGGGAGATGAGATTACCCTTCAGTTCAAGCAGAAGGGTAAGCAAGTCTTTGATGATGTTTTGAAGAGTTCTACAATTAGAACTTTCAATCAATGCTTCAAGAATGTGGGGGATACTAACTATGCTCTCTATCCTTATATCAATCTAGGTAAAGGTGCTGTGAGGTGTAATTTGTTTGAAACCAATCACAATGATACCAGTTATAAATATCCTACTTATACTGCTGGAGGAGCTTATGTTCCTGGATCAGATATGTTCTCCACAGAAGTTCCTATTCATCCTCAGATCTACAAGAATGTAGGTGATGATGTTAAGCAGAGATTAGGTTCAGGGAGGGGATACAACATCACTGAAGAAATAGATACCAAACCATATTATAATATGGTCGATACTGAAGCCCTTGATAATGAGGAGTTTTATACCTTTGAAGGACTTAATCCATCAGGTGGAGTTTATTTAAGACATATGCTGACAGTGGGTCCTTACAATCTAGGGGGTGATGAGGATACACTAGCACCCGCACAGCAGTTTCCATCTATGACAGAAACATTAGGATTTGGAGATTATTCTCTTCTTAATGAAACTGATAATGAGGGACAAGTATCTGGATCAGGTACTAATACTATCCTATTCACTTCGACCGAGTCTCTACAGAAAAGTTCGATCACATCATTCATTAGACTTCCAGGTCTAACTCATAAGTCATTCAATGGAGCTCAGCAGAGTTTATCTAAAATAGTATATCAAGTTCCTCAGTTCAGTAATGATGGAACAGAGTTTGGTCCCTTATATTTTGAACCTGGTGAGAAGACTTATATATCATTGAATAATCCTTCCAAGATGTTATTGAACTCACTACAAGTTCAGTTTGTAGATTATGAGGAACACGAACTCGACTCACTTGATGGTGCTTCACAAGTAGTCTTCCATATTCGAAAAAGAAAGTAAATCTTTTTAAATTATTCACCTAAAATTATTAAGTAATATTTTAGTATAATATGACAGATTACCTCGCAGATGTTGTGATGCCTCCTCCTCCAGATGAGAAGAAGGATATGCCTCCAGTCGAAGAGTTTATGGAAGAAGAACCTCACGAAGAGGAAGAGGAAGAGATAATGGTCGAACCAGTTCAGAAAGCAAGGATACCTCAGGATGAGATATTCAAACAAAAGATCGATAGTATCATTGAAAGCGAAGCTTCCAAGATAGAGAAGCCGAAGCAGGTAAGGAGAAAGGGTAAGGTTATGACTGAAAAACAATTAGAGATCTTGCGAGCAGGAAGATTAAAAGGATTAGAGACTAGGAGAAAGAATGCTGAGGCAAAGAAGTTAGCGAAACAACAAGCTCAGGAAGATAAGAAACTTCTTGAACAGGTGAAGCAAACTGAAAGGAAGAGATTAAAAAAGAAATTAGAGAGTGGTGAGGATATCACTGGATCTACGAGCGCAGCTCCCACAGTTCAAATAGTAGAGAAGGAGAAGATAATCGAGAAAGGATACACCCAAGAACAATTGGATGATGCGGTCGCGCGTGCTGTCGAGCAATCAGTCAATAGGGTTGAGGTCTTAAGGAAGCAAAGGAAGGAAGTAAAGAAGAAAGCACAGGCGAAAGAGAAGCACGATCAGCAAGTATTCAAACAGATTAACTCTGCTATTAAACCCTCAGGATGGGATCATTGTTTTATGTAGTGCGATCGATCTTTCAGATCGCCACCCTATCACTTTGTAAATTTAAAACTTAAACATTCATTTTTTATATATTCTATATTTATAAAGATATGGAACCTCCACGTGTCATACCGGTGAAAGATCCGGAACAACAATCATCAAGATTTAGTGATTTACATCCTCACCTGCCGAGAGTTGATGGTGTCGGGGGAGGGGCACTTTTATTATTAATTTCTCCTGTAAAAACTGGGAAATCGACTCTTATAAGTAATGTTCTTTTGAATGATTCATTCTATGATGCTCAGGAGAGATTTGATAGCACTACAATTCTGAGTAATACTATCGCAAATGACGTCACCAGTCGATTTCTAAGGAAGGCATTTGATACACACGATCACTATAGTGATGAGATAGTGAATGGGATAGTAGAGAGACAGAAATCATATGATAAAGAAGATCAGCCAGAGATTGCTGTTGTTCTTGATGATTGTTTAGGATCGATCAAGCGAGAAGCCAAGATCAATCATTTAGCATCTAGGTTTCGTCATTTCAATATAAAACTATTGATTATCTCTTCTCAGAACTTTAGGATGTGTTCTCCAATCATAAGGCAGAATGCTACTAATGTGATTGTGGGGTCACCATTCCCTAATCAGAAGGAGTTAGGGAAGATGGCAGAAGAGTATGGTGATTCCTTTGGTGGGCCTGACAATTGGTTAAGGATCTATCGATTAGCGACACCTAATAGATATGATTTTCTTCATATGGATTTCCAGTCGAACCCTCCTAAGGCATATCACAATTTCGAGACATTACTTGCTGAAGGGCCGACGACAGTCTTGGGGGATAATTTAAAATCAGAGGAAGAGGAATAAAATAAAGTTAGTCATATAAATAAAATGGGAGATATCTATCATCACACTCAGGCGACGCAAATCTCCAATCAGTTGGGACAGGCGGCATTAGATATGAACGAAGCGAGACTTAATAACTGGACTGATAGAACTTTGCTTCACAATCAGAAGACCGGGAATGATCAGCAGAATGAGAAGGCAGATGTAAGATCAGAGGTCGAGTCAGATATTGTGGATGTTCCTATAGTTGCTAAGACCACAGCAACAGCAGGGAGAACAGTAAGAGCATTAGGAGTGGGAGCATACAGAGGTATGTCTCAAGGGGAGGGAGTAGCCTCATCGATAGCTCGTGGTGCTAGAGGAGCTGGTGCTGAACTCACACAAGCAGGTGAGAAGATGGGATCTCGGATATTCGACAGTGCTAGATTTGGAAAGGGAGTAGCAGCCAAGGAGATGACAGGAGTGGAGGGGATTATCGGTAAGAACTTATCTGAAGCAGGAGCTGGAGAGGCATTTGCTAAAATGGGAGGAAAGGCTGTCGCGGGATTAGGATTTGGTATCGCAGCAGTTGGAGATATAGAAAATCTTTGGCAGACAGGGAACATCTTCAATAGTAAAAATGCTGATGGAACTACACAGAAATCGACTTTAGGAGAAGATACTGGTAATGTGTTATCTCTCTTGGGAGGGGCATTAGATATCGCAGCGGCATTCACTGGGGGAGCACTTGCCCCAATTGCTGCTGGAGTTAATATCGCAGCCGCTGCGACAAGTACAATCGAAGAACAGAAGGCAGATGATGCTCAGAAAAAGCAAGACTCACAAGATGCTCCTCCTGCGAAACCCCCTCCTCCAGTTGTTGCTAGTTCATTTACCCAGTTGGGTCTTCAGGCAAACCAGAGTCACAATCCTCTTCAGCATATCGGTTAAGATTGTTATTCATTCTTTCCATAAACTTATCAGTTTTAAGGTGTTCTGTTATATTACAAGACCAGCATAGGATCCCTCGAAAGGCTCCTGTGGTATGACAGTGATCCATTACTTTTTTATTATGAACTATATTTGATCCTTCGACTAAAGGGACATCACATATCAGACATTTATTGGTATCTTGATATATTTCCATCACATCATTAGGGTCGTCTTTTAACCCAGCTCTCTTCCAGTCAGATTTAATTCTATGTATTCTTGCTGTTCCTTTTTCATAATAGTAATATCTCCAGTCAGGCATTTTGATAATTTATATGAGCTATCTTTAAATGAGTTCGCATAGTAATTGTTTTCTATACAAAGAATAGGAAATAGATTTTTTAATTTTTTTCACTCAGATCTTTTATGTAAGTATCATTATAAAATATGAGTTTTTGGACAGCAGATGAGAAAATACCAATCAGTCAGACTAAAGTATCGATCCCGGCGGAGCACGGACTAGAGTATTCTCCTGGTCAGAAGTGTGAGTTTCAGATCCCAGCGGGAATTGGATTTTTCCAGCCGAAAGAATCATACTTGAACTTGACTTGTAAAATCAAGAAGAGTACCGTTGGTGATCCTACGAGACTTCAGTTAGATGGAGAGACTGGATTACAATCTTTAGTGCGTGATCTTAGGATTTATTCTGGTGGAGCGGGTCGCATTCTATTAGAGGAGTATCAGAATTACAATACTCTTGTTGCTCTCAAGTATGATTATGAGACCAATGATACTCTCAAGGCAAAGCGAGGTTTGACTGAAGGTGCTACAGTCTATAGCACTGATAGTCGTTCGACCAATGGAACAGTGAAAACTCAGCAGAATAATGTGACAGAAAATCCTTATTTCAAGGGATTACCTCAGCAGGCAACACCATACACTACTGCTTGGACTGATGATGAATATTTAGATGTCAAGGGTCTATTACCTCTCCACACAGGTATCTTTTCGAATGATAAGATTTTCCCTATTGCTATGACAGAAGGTCTGGTGGTTGAAATAATCTTTGAGGATGCTCGTCGTGTGTTCCGCACATTAGATCAGACTAACAGATACAGGCATCTTTCGGCTAATCCATTCTTCCACTCGGTGAATGGATCTAACTCTGCGCCAGATGAACCAAAAGCCAATAATGCTTCTGCTTTCACTTCTTTCTTTGTTCGTCGAGACAATTGTCAGGGTTGGTCAGAAGACATAAGGTCTTTCCCTTTTGTAGTGGGAGAAGAGTTTCAGTTTATTAATGCTTCAACTGGTGTGAATAATCCTTCGATCCTTAATGGTTCAACCGAAGTAAAGATCAAGCAGATAGAATATGTCGGTGGGACAACCAATGCGATCAAGGTCACTGTTGAAGGAGGAACTGGGTATCGTCCAACTGCTACATTAGATCAGCAGCACGTTATGTATTCTCGGTCGATTGAGCGAGCGACATCTTACAATCCAACCTACTTGATCTCAAATGCTGAGTTTGTGATCCAGAAGGTTGAGATGCCAGGAGGATATACTAGTAAGTTAGCATCGATGATGAAAGAGGGTGGAGCAATGAATTATGATTTTGTCTCTGCGACTAACTATAAGGTATCTCAGTTGAAGGGTGAGCGAGTAGCAAATCTTCGCCTACCATTAACTCAGTCTCGTGCGAAAGCGGTCTTATGTATTCCAACAGATGCCTCAGCTTCTGACACTAAGAAACTATTAGAGGCAAAATCAACATATATCACTGATTATGATTTGGACAGTGATGCTGACACTAGAGCGTGGCAGGCGAATCACACTCAGCGCACAGGTCTTGTGGGATGTTCTGATCAGCTGACATCCTATCAGTTATTCTATGATGGAGCTCTCAATCCTTCAAGGAAGGTCAAGTGTTCTAAGATATCTTCTAAGAACTCTATTGATCAGCAGCCATTGATTGAGTTGGAGAAGGCTCTGGTGATGGGTGGTATCAAACCATTCTCTATGTTAAAGTTCCGTGAGAACTTTGCTATTGGCAGAGCACTATCTCTCCAGAATGGAGTGTATGACACTCGGGGCAGTGATTTTAATCTCCAGGTCGAGTATCAGGAGCCATCCGCTCCTACTGTAGATAAGCTCTGGATGAACTGGTGTGTCCATCTTCGCCGCATAGTGATTAGTGGAAGTTCAATTCAATTAGTTGTTTAAAAATAAAATCTTTGATATGATATAATGATCCCAAGAATAATCCATCAAATCTTTATTAATTTTAAAGGCAAAGAGTTAAAACAGATACCTGAATATTCAGAAAGTCATAAAAAGACTATTAAGTATTGCGAGAAAAATAATATAGAGTTAAAGTTGTGGGATGAAAAGGAACTCTTGGAACTCCTGTCCCAATATCCCGAGTTCTCACATTTGTGGGAGGATTTTAGATATCCCATTCAGAAGGTCGATTTTATGAGATATGTCATACTGTATCATTATGGTGGAATATATATTGATCTAGACATTTATCCACTAAGAGATATGAACCACTTATTTGAGATGGATTATTTCTTTACTAGGTGGAATGATAGTCAGGATGTTTATAATGCTATCCTAGGAACTGAACCAAAGACCGATATGTATTATGGGATATTACATCATTCATATGAATCATTTTATGAGAAAGCAGAGATGGATATTTATAATAGTTGGAAAGCGAGATTTGTGTATCAGACAACTGGTCATCAAATGTTGAATAGGGTCTTCAAGAGATTAAAAATCCCAGAAGATAAGAAATTGAATATAGTGTCGGTATATAACCAAATGAAGAGGATATGTGTTGTCCCACCGAATGATCAGGGTATATTTATGGATCAATCAGCATCATTATGGTATGATGGTAAGAAGATCTATTTTAAGGGGTGTAAGGAAAAATATAAAAATCGTCGTTCAGAACTTAAAAATAAAATATCTGGTTCTGATATAAATGAAAATACATAATACTCATTCTCGCAAGGAGCTATTTGATATTATTACAGTATTTCAGTTGCCTATTCCTAATAAGAATGATTTTAATAAAGCTCAGATCCAGATGAGGATCATCGAGTGTTTAGATTACTTTGAGAATATCAATCCTGAAAAGGAGTATTTTTTTATTGAGACAAAAGATCAGTTGATAAAGTATTTGGAGGATCCCAATCCAAATAAGACTTTAACGATCAAAGAGAAGGATGATGTGATGGCGAGAGCGAAAAAGATCATTAATTATGGTAGGAATAACTATTTTCTGATGCCTTCATCATATATGTCATTCGATGATGTATATAATGATGCGGTAAAAATATCTAAGTATGGATCTATTCCTTCTGTGAGGAAGGCAATAGAGCTTTTGAATAATGATCCCAAGTTAGCATATCCCATAGAGTTAAGGATACCGAAAAGAGTTGAAAATCAGATTAAGAAGAAGAAGAAGTTGAAGCAGTCAGATGTGCCGTTATATATTAAGAGGGGGAAGTTTGAGATTCGCTTTGATTGAATATCCTCTTGACAACTCTAAGGTGAGGGGTTTCAGCGAGTTCGCTTTGAAACTTAGCAGATAGAAATTGATCTTTATTGATAGTATTACCATCATTTCCTGTATGACATATACAGATCATAAGTCGATCAATAGATAAATTGATCATATTTTTTTCATTGTAGGTAATCATTTTTGTTCCTTCTCCTTGATTACCTTGATTACCCCTAGAGATAAATCCTCCCATAGATTTGAAGTGTTTCTTGGTGAATACCATAGTTGCTTCGTGTCCTTGGTGTTTATGACCACATCTGATAGCAGAGAGTTTATATTCTTGCTCCGGATACATAAATATCATTGAGGCACTTGAAGTGATCCCTGCCTTATATTGTTTCATAGCAGAGACAGAGTATCTGATATAGGTAGGAATGTAGATATCATCACTATCCATCATAGCACATATCTTATGACTTGCCATTTTGACTAATCTGTTTCTCTTGTCACCGATCGATCTTCTGACATTAGGTTCATAGAGATACTTAAGTCTTATAGGAGCTATCTGTTGTTCGAACCACGTTCTTTCGTAAGAGCTTTCGAAGAGGTCTTCAGGACCATCTTGAAGGATACAGACTTCTAATTTATCCTTAGGATAATCCATATAGAATATATTACATAATATCAGAGGTTTGAACTTTCTTCGAAGATAGCAAGGTATTAATATACTGACAGGAGGGCAATCATCATCAGAGAGTAACTCAGTCACTTCAGTGTAAGGGAGAACAGGGATAGATGTCATTTATCTTTAGAAAGATTTTAATTTTAAAATAGATTTAAATAATTATCTCTCACTCATTATAATGAATGATATTAGTCCCCCTAGAGACAGCAAATCCAAGATCGCATTTCTCGTCCCATCGACCACAAGAAACAGAGACTGGAAAACTATTCAAGAGACTTATCTCTATGATACTCTGCTCAGGACAATGGAGCAGTATCCCCCTGATTTTGATATTACTATCTTTGTGGGATATGACAAGAACGACCCAATCTACAAAGTCTTTGAGAACAGACAAGTTATTAATGCGGTATTTATGAACTTCCAGGTCATTTGGTGTGAGTTTCCTCCAGATCCAGGGAATGTGGTGAAGGTATGGAACTCTTTAGCAAATACAGCATTAGAACATAATTTTGAGTATATGATGGTCTTAGGAGATGATATCAAAGTGCCGAAGGATCGAAATTGGCTGAGGGTCTTTCAGAAGGATCTAAGGAAGCAATCTAATCTAGGATGGGTCTCTGGGTGGAGTAATAATGATGCTATTGCGACTCAGTTTCTGATTCACAAGACCCATCTAGATATCTTTGGATTTATTTTCCCTCCTTCACTCAGGAATTGGTACTGTGATGATTTCTTGAATAATGTGTATCCTAATAAGTATAAGTCTTGGAGAAAGAATTATACATTATTAAATACTGGTGGATCACCTCGATATCAGCCATTAAATGATAAGAAGTTATGTGAAATGTTGGTCAAAAGACATAAACCTCAGATTTCAAGATTTTTAAATCAGATGGATATTATAAATATATAATTAGAATTAAAGAGGGTATGACTAAACAAAATCCAAAGCCAATTGATGTGGCGTTAAATGAGATAAAGGTGCTGAAATCAGTGATAATTGAACTTCGAGCTGAGATGAGAACTCTAAAGAAACAGATGCTACCAATCAATAATGATTTGATGGAGCGTAAAAAAAAGGAATTAGAGGAAGAACAATCTTATGAGAAGTTAAAAAGTACAAGTTGGTGGTGACCCTAGGCTCCGCCGACATAGGTATTTTGCTGAGTAGATACTGAATGCCCTCTTTCTTGGGCGAGTTTCTTTTGTGTATTAATAACGTCCTGAGCTTGTTCTGTGCCCAATTGATCATTAAGGATCAATTTGCTGAGAACAGTTGGAGTAATCTTTTGGAGACCCTTTTTTTCGAAGAATCCTTGTATTCTTTTAGTTAATTGATTTCTTGTCATATCTTTGAATAGTCTGCTTTCATAGGTATTTGGGGTCATAGGTAAGAGCTTTTCAAACATAAGTTTTCTGAGTTGTCGATCTTTAATATCAATCTCTCTGATACCATATACTGCGTCAGTTTTGTACTTGGAGAAAGAGAAGAATAGTTTTCCTCTCTTACCCTTTGATTTCACTACATAATTCCCATTCAACTCTCCTCTGTTCTTTTTCATACTGTATTGTCTTGGTTCGAGATAAATGAGTTCAGCGACTTCAAGTCTAAATGGGTGCGTCCTATAGATAGAGAGTAGAAGTGCTAGATCTAGATCTGGTGGGTCAGAGACATACTCATCGATCATAGAGTAGATTTCTTCTTTCTTGGGTGCTGATTGAAGTGATCTATCTCTAGCACCATCCTTATACAATTTCCAATCAGCAGCAAACTGTCCATCCTTGTGAATGTATAGAGAGGCATCTTTAAAGTTCTGTTGCTCGAAAAAGTCATCAAAGTGCCGACATCTGATGAGTACCAGTAGAGAGGATATATAGCTGTGTTGAGTGGAGAGGGATGCTGTTCCTCCATTTTTATTTTTCATATTCTTAATAACATTATTAAGTTCATCGAATGATTTCTCGCACCAATCCATATGATGGACATCATCGATATGTGAGTCCATCATAATTCGATCCAAGATAGTGATATTGGAAAGGTGTTTCTTGATAGTGAGTTCTCCAACCATCTTTTTGATTTCACCTCTCTCAAGTCGCTTTTGATACATCTCTGTGATTTGGTTATTCATAGTAGTTATTATTCTATATGCTTTATTTTTTAAATAGGTATCATTTAAAAATAATATCCCATAAGATAAATATGAACATTTATGCCCCCTCTCATTACACAGACGAGCAACTCAAATCAAGAAAGGGAAAATACATTGGAGATGATGATTATGACCTTTTACTCACTAGTGATTGTGATGTCTATGATGCTGAAACTAAAGAGCCTATATTGAAGTTTCGAAAGAATGTCTTGAAGGAGGTAGATTTGGCTTGGAAGCATACCAGACATCTTGCGAAAGCATCGAGAGGCAGAGGAGCATCGGCGGGACCAGTAGATCCTGAGGCACAGTATTGGAAGAAGCGAGATATTTATTGGAAAGATAAGTGGTCAGCGAAGTATATGGTAAAGGATAAGAAGACTGGTGAGATGAAAAAGTCTTCGATGAAAGTGAATAATGAGGTAGCATCAAATCCCATAGGATATTATGGAGCGACAAAAGGATTAGGATTGGATATGCCTTGTAGGTTGTCTCACTATACTAAAACTCATATGGATGATTTCGAGGGATCGATGCCTTTCTTCAAGGAAGTATCAGATCAGTATAAGGAGCATCTTCCGGATAGATTTTATAAGCAGTGGAATAGAGCGAGATTAAATGATTATCATATCAAGGAAACTCCATTTTCGACTGTCACAATTAATAGGAACTTCAGGACAGCATTACATCAGGATAGTGGAGATTTTGGAGGATGGGCATCATTATCAGTGATTGAGGAGGGTAAGTATCACGGAGGGTATTTTGTGATACCAAAGTATCGAATTGCGGTAGATATCAGAACTGGAGATTATTTGTTAGCAGATGTCCATCAGTATCATTCAAATACAGAATTATATGAGACAGCAGAGGATAAGGAGTATAATGATACACATCCTTCATCATTCAAGGATAATCTTGAGGTGGGAGTGTTAGGATTGAATAATAGATTTACTCGATTATCTTATGTATTTTATTTGCGAGAGGATATAATTAAATGTAAGAGTAATGTATATGACAAGTATTATATTTCTCTGGTGGGAGCTAGCGAGAGACAGAAGAGATTTGAGGGAACAGATTTCAAGTTATTCCCAGCGATAGATGGGCGGATGATGTCTCACGATCAGGAGGAATGTCAGAAGATGGTCAGTTTCTGGAATATCAAGAATACTGACCAGCATTTGTGTAAGGTTGGTTGTTTCCTATCACATCTTAGAATGTTAGAAGATATAGTCTTGAATGACTTAAGAAATGTGTTAATAGTGGAGGATGATGCTCTTCAGGTGAATGAGTTGCCTGATTTAGCACATCTTCCAGAGGATAGTATCACTTATCTCGGTGGGTATATAGCAAATAAAAAGATAACAGATAGGACTAAGTTTCAAATCGATCATAAGGAGGGTTTGAATGTATTAGAAGATAAGTATCGTATGCTGACAACATTAGCATATTTTGTGCCGAATGCTACAGTCGCAAAGAAGATAGTGGAAGAATTGAAATCACTCAAAAGATGGAGGGCGATCGATATCTCTCTCCCGGGAGTATTACATAAAAAATATTACTACTATCCTGCCTGTTTCATCGAGGAGCCATTTAAATCTACTATAAGACCTACTAAGAGTGAGTTTGCTAATGAGTATTTCAAGTTAAGTCACTGTAAGGTATAATTTATTCATCTTCATCACTTTCTACATCACTGAGGTAAATGTTCGACCATTCGAGATACCTCTTGAACATCTCATCTAGTTCTACATCATTCACGGGACAGTTGTGAAACTGTCGCCGCATAGCATCTTTGACTTCTCCTGCCCACTCAGCTCCGAGGCCGATCTGCCCCATCACCTCATCTCCACCGGCGTTGCTCTCACACTTGATGAAGAATAGGTCAGTCGCTTGCTCTGCGACAGTCTCTTGAAGTTTCTTGATCTGATCATCTTTCTTTTTCACGTCATCTGGATCGATGAGTTCTCCCTCGTGGAGATGTTGTAGATAGAAGTCATCGTCCAACACTACTTTGTGCTTCAGTGCTGGATGGTTCTCCCAGTTGGAGAAGTCTTCGAGTTTCTTGATCTCTTCTTTGAGTTTCTTTTCGCTTTCCAGAACTTCTCCTACGGTTCTTGTGTCTCCTTTGATCCTCCTTGAATCCTTGTATTTTGCTTTGAGTTGCTTGGCGAGAAACTCACAATCAAACTTCTTCTCTTCTTCGAGTTTCTTGATCTCTTCTTTGAGTTTCTTGAGTTCTTCTCGCAGCTTACCTACCTCTTCGAGCCTCGCCGATGTCTTGAGGGTCTTCTGGAACTCATCTCGCAGGCGATGGTTCTCTGCCTCTAGCTGCGCGATCTCTTCTCGGCGAAGGTCTTCGAAAGTCTCGTTCTTCTCGATCTTGGTGCTCTCAGAGACTTTTTCATTCCAGCCTTGATCGACAGTCCATTCCCAGCCCAGCAAGATCGACAGGCAATCTACCGCTTCCTGACCACACTTGACCATCGTCAGGACATTTGGGGTCGCGCCAGACCCAGGCAAGCCGACAGTCTTGGCAATCTGAGCGATGATCTCTTCCTGTGCGGACATCTTTTGGACACGGACCTCCATCGACACCAGACTACA
>JAAHTH010000883.1_pt1 | contig 27618 bp, 18 predicted proteins | sample 6116091 | NCBI WGS metagenome assembly JAAHTH01 (sample SAMN13939990, study PRJNA603662) | sponge metagenome | isolation source: marine sponge | host: Mycale hentscheli | place: New Zealand | collected 2006
GGGAAGCATGTCGCAGGTTGCTTTGCCGACGCCATGCTAGTCATGAATCGTCCCTCCACATGAGTAGACAAAGTTGCTGCCTTTCCAGCAGTCCATGCTGCTGCCCCCTCCCAGGCCAACCAGTAAATCAGGCTTCACTTCTCTGGCCCGATGCACACCGGCGTCGACCATGGCCGAAGTTGGATTCTCTGAAAAGTCGTGGAAAGATGCGACTTCAAGTCCAGCCTCACGTAGTGAATTGAGAGCTGCGGTGCCATGACCTGCCTCCATGATGCCGCGGTCGCTGACTACCAGCACGCAGCGAGGCTTGTATTCACAGGCAAGGGCCCCGAGTCTGGAAATCGTACCCTCACCAAATATGAAACGGGTCCGACTTTGGATGTCAAATGGCAACATGTGGGGTCATCGCTGGGGGGAGATCTGATCCAGTGTGTAGACACTGGATCTTTGACGCAGGCTCTCTCTCAATACCGTACTTTACGGATCTGGCCTGCCGAGACCAATAGGGAGTCTCGACATGCCCTTATGAGGTATTCGGAATTTACTGTGGTGCAAGTGCACCAAGCTCAAGATCGTCGTTCATTTTTTGCTGTAAGGCAATCAGGCGACTAAACAAATCAGCCACGACAGGTTTCATTTTTGCCTTCTGAGCTAGATCGTGCTTCTCGGTTGGGTCCTGTTGGAGATCGTACAACCGCAGTACCTCCGCATCCGGATAAGCGATCAGTTTGAACCGGTCTGTCCGAATGCTTCTTTGTTTCGAAAGATAGCAGCCATAGATACTTTCGTACGGGCTTGTGGCACCATCAAGCAGCGGAAGGATGCTATTGAATTCAACATGTTCAGGCTGACTGATTCCGGCCAGTTCCAGCGTTGTGGGCATGACATCTTGGAGATAGATCGGTTCAGCAATTTTTTTTGCCGCGGCAACGCCGGGGCCGACCACGATGAATGGGACGCGGACACTGTGGTCATACATATTCTGTTTGCCCAGCAGACCGTGCTGCCCCACTGCTAAACCATGGTCTGCAGTAAAGAAAATCCATGTGTTTTCTGCCGTGCCTGATGCCTCGAGTGCTTTGAGGATGCGACCAATCATTTCATCCATGTGTGTGATGATCGCGTAATATTCCTGTCGATGAACTTGAATAGCCTTAGGGGTTCTCGGAAAGGCCGCAAGACGCTCATCTCGCAATTCGTTTCCGCAGCCGATCTCAGTTGCGTAGGGATAGCGAGCCTGGAAGTTATCAGGAATTACAATTGAATCTACTGGATATCGGGCGACGTATTCTGCAGGTGACTGGCGGGGGTCGTGCGGCGCGTTGAATGCCAAATACATAAAGAAGGGAGCGCCGTTTTCGGCTGCATCTTTCATGAAGTCCTGAGCGTGGTTCGCTACCACTTCGCTCCAATGGGTACCACCTTCCCAGAATCCACCAAATTTTGGATCAGAAGGAGACCATGGATCCGTGCCATCAGCCGCAGGTCGATCGTAACCCGCCGCGGTCGCTTTTGGCATGCCCGGGCGGATATCCCGAGCTATGTCAAAAGCTTTTTGTGCATTGGCTTTGCAGTGCCATTTGCCAGTCATGTACGTCCGGTAGCCAGCCTGCTTCATGTACTCACTCCACCAACGGCCTTGTTGTCGCTCCTGTTCAGATTTTGAGTGAACAGCTTTAGCATTCCAGACAAAACGTCCTGTGTTCAGCATCGTGCGGCTGGCAACACAGACGGCCCCGCTCCACGACCCCATGTTGAAGGCGTGTGAAAAGGTGGTCCCCTGCCGTGCCAATCCATCGAGGTTCGGTGTTTCTATTTCGGGATTGCCTAGGCGATGGATCGTCTCAAAGCACTGATCATCAGCCAGAATGAAGACAATGTTTGGGCGATCATCGTTTCCATAAGTGAATTGAACGCCATGACAGAAAATCACCGTAACGGTAAGCAGTGCGTAGAGCCGAATCATCGTTTCCTCGAACTGGGGAGCTATTCTTGAATGCCCCTGATTTTAACAGGCGAGCTCAATCACGATGCCATGGGAGATACAAATCGATTTGGGTTTCCCCAAAGATTCTGTATTTGACACGGTGCCGCCACAGTTCGAAGTACGGGGCGAACGGATCCGCCAGTCCTGTTGCCTCTGCGTAAAACGGCCACATCAGGTAATCTCGAAGCATGCTGTCGCAAGCCGTGAAATAATAGGCAGGCCTTAATACGGCAGGCAGTGGTCCACTATCAACCTTTTCTACCAAGTGCGAGGAGTCCTGCAGGATCGCCTTCAAAAGATTCGATTTCTCTGCGTCGTCCTTGGGGTGTTTGGGGGGAATCCCCTCCAATACACGCACTTTGATTTCCGGACGAAGAGCATCAAGGATCGTTGAGGCATCCATTGTTTCGGCAAATTGTCGGATTCCGTCTAGCCACTGTCGCGCAAGCTCGCTTGCCAACGTGGGGTCAAGCGGTTCTGGTTTGCGTATTACAAAGTAAGCGTCACGGCCCCCTTCTGGACGTCGATCATCACCTGCAGCGTTGAACAGATTGTCGAGACGAGTTTGCAGGTCAGTTGCCACGGGAATGCCATCAAAAACGCCTTGCAAGGCCATTCCGTCGGGACGAAAAGACTGAAAGAACCCAATCAAGGATTCACCGTTGGAAGGGTCAGCATCTTCTGGCACCGAGCCAATCAGATCATGGCAACGTTGGATGAGATGTTCGGGTGTCATTGACTTCTCATGAGGGCCGATTTTGTATGTGAGTCAGCCGATGACCGGCCAAGCTAGTTTAGACATCGGACAAGCGACCTTGCCATCAGACACCGGTAGTGTCTTTCGCCATGTACGCCGCAATGTCAGAAGCTTGAACAGGATGCCGAATATTTTCCACTCATGGCGTGAAAAAGAAACGATCTCTCGCGGTCTCGATTTCCAGACCAATGAACGCTATTTCGGGCACCGATGACCGCAGTTTGGGCACCGATGACCGCAGTTTCGGGCACCGATGTCAAGGATTCGAGGGGGCGGTGGCTGGAACGATTTCCGGAAGAATGTCTTCCATGGAAATAGGCTCGGGCTGCTCATCAAGCACCATGAGATGAATTGCGTGAAGCAGGGTGCCCTGCTGGTATTGGACATTCTTCGTTGAAATCGCGTATTGCGAAAGCGACAGGTAGTATTTGGTCTGCGCTTCACTGGCACGGCGTTGAGCGTCAAGTAACTGCTCGAGACTGATGGGTAGCCCATTCACACGATTCGTTTCCATCCCTTTAAGCGCGTCTGTCGCTGCCAGGTAGCGGTTCATGTTCGTTTGCATTTGAACGTAGGCGCGATCGCATTCAACAACATCATTGGTCAAGTCACGAAGGATTCGTCGTTCCTGCTCGCGAAGTAGTGTATTTTGCCGTTGGACTTTCAGTTGCGCATTTCGGACAGCGGCATGCGCCTGACGGAACCCCACTGGCATTCGTAGTTCGACGCTTGCTTCGTACTCTTGATAATCGCCTGTTCCAAGTTGACGGAAAGCGCTGTTTTCTCCGGCCAAATGTTTGCCCAGGCCGCGAATTCGATAGGTCGAAACAAGATCGAGCTCAGGCATCAGGAAATTCTTGGCAGCAAGAACTTCCATCTGGCTACGTTTGACCTTCAATCGCGTTTGTTGTAGTTCGCTGCGAAGTTGAACTGCTTCAATTGCAATGGAATCCCAGTCAAATACCAGCGGCGCTTCGTTTGGCTCATCAGCAGGTCTTAGAAGTACTCCGTCCGTGATCGTGATGCCAATCAGCAGTCTCAGGTTTCGTTCCCTGGTTTGTACCCCCAGTTGTCCAGAGATCGCGTCATTGACCTCTGACTTGAATCGGTAGTACTGTTCACGTGCCATCGCCTCATCTGTGCCGGTTCGGCGGTTGTTCTTTTTGAGGGCTGCGAAACTCTGCCAAGTCGCCTGGCTGAGTTGTAGGGCATCCCGTTTTGAGTCCAGGGATCGATAGGCAAAGTAAAGATCCCAGTATGCGGTGATTACATCGCTGATGTAGTCCCGCAGTTGTTGCCGAAATTCCGCCGCTGTAAGGTCGTTGTTGACCTTGGCAATCAATACGCCGTTATAATTTCCTGGCACCGAGCCAGGACCGGCGATGCGATTGAACGTGAGACCGCCGCCTTGCAGCAGGGGTTGCCGCATTTCAGCTTGAAACTGCGTCTGCCAAGCACTGGGTGTGATATTCCCGGTCGCGTTATTAGCGTCGTAGTCGGTGATGCTGCGTAGTGCCAGCTGCGCTCCCGTTGCCGTGTATTTCGACATTTGCAGCACATAGTCGTGGGTGTCCTGCTGAAATGCATCCGCACCGCCACTAATGAATTGGTTGTTATACCGGCGGTCGTTATTCTGCCACTTGCCAAAGGCATACAAATTCGCGTCGAACGCGGACAGTGCTGCTTCAATGCCGGTTTGTGGGTCAGTAACTTGAAGCGGGATCGTTTGTTCGGTGTAGATTCGTTCGGGGTCAGTGAGAATCATTCCTCCCAACTTCCGCAGCACTTCTCCGTTTTCGATGGCTAGCCGAATGGCTTTGTCGAGTGTTATGTCCCGATAGGTTGCCGCGTCGAGATCCTCCGGACGCTTGAGTGTTAAAGGTGCCGCTGGCAGCTCATTAATGCTCTCTGCGGGCGCCCCAGCGTCGACTTGCCGCATTAGACTGTCAATTTTATCAGTCCGGTTACCGATCGTTTCGGGAAGGTTGTGGTAACTGCGGCAGCCCGAAAGACCTGCCAGAGCAACAACGCACGCGAACGCGGCAACTGGCGTTTGCCACGGTTTGCGATGTTTCGGTGGTTTTGGGATCTGGTTCACCGAGATTTCAAGCCAAGCTTTACTGTTTGAGGTGCGCACCGGCGCTCGTTGCCGCAGCCGTAATGGATGCCACTAATCGTTTTATTCGTACTAATCGTTGCAGTCAGTTCAATCAAAACTGGCGGAAATGCGTTAACTTTTAGGGAACGGCGTGAAACAAATGATGTTCCACGAAGCAGTTGGTCGATGCCCTATTAACAGGGGATTCGATTTGCCGAAAGTGCCGGTTTTCTTGACGTAACATTGCCAACGAATTTCTATGCCCAATCCATCTCATCGCAACGACGACGGCATCTGGAAAGATGCCGAAGCACTGATTGAGCGAGTCGAGTCGTCTGCCCGCAGTAATGTGAAACCAACGACGTTTTTTGATGATCTGGTTGGAGGACTGCGACTCACAACGCGTGCGAATGCTGTCACTCTTTCGGTCGTTAATGGTGAAGACTTGGTTTTGTTGGCTCGCAGTGGAGTCATGTTGCATGCCGCTGAAGCAGACGGGGAGCCTGCTGAGGCATTCGGTGTTCCCGCCAATGAGGCGTCACCTGATTTTACTTCCCATTGCCGTTGGTTTGATGGTGAGCTTGGGTCCCGATTGAATGTCTGTCAACGCTTGCAGACTGACCGCTGGCTGCAGCTTGATTTCAGCTTCGAAATTGCATTGGATTTGGGCGTCCGCGAACCAATCGGTGAGTTGGCGGAGGTCTTGCTGGATCTTACTGCACCTGTCGTTTTACGTGATGAGTTGGAAGAGTTGCAGCGTCGCGTGAACACTCGCACCGACCGCGATGATTTGATTCGTGGCTTGAATCAGGGAATCGGTCTTACTGATTCATTTGGTTCGATCGCGACGACTCTGGCGTCCGCTTGCCACTTTGATCGTGTGAGTCTTTTGCAACGTCGCGGAAAATGTTTTCGACTGGTGACAACATCAGCTCAGCAAAAAGTGATTCGGAGGGCGCGTCAGATTCGTCTGATGGAGCGACTGGTTGGAATCGTGTTGTCGAAGTCAGACTCCTTCGAACATCAAGTTGGTAACGCGGTCGATTTGGAAGCGGATGTTTCGGATGCACTGGAACTCTATTGCAATCAGTCAGGGTTTCGTGAAATCTATATCCGTTTGGTGCGAGATCCTCAAAGATACCAAGCAGTTGCTGTTGTTGTGGTAGAGCGTTTTCAAGCTGCGGAAAGTGATTTCGAACGAATTCAACAACAGATGCAATCTCTTCTTTCTCCTCTTGAGGACGCGGTGCGAGATGCTTTGCGGCGAGAGGATTCGGGGTGGGGGCTCATCGCGTCTCGGGTGTGGAGTCCTGCTAATCGGAAAAAAGTTGCAGGATCAATCATGACGCTGATTGTTCTCGCGGTAGCTGCTCTTTTTATTCCGATGGAGTTGCGGTTGTCTGTGGAGGGTCGTGTCGTCGCAACTGAGCAGAGTCGATTGTTTTCACCCGCTGAGGGGGTTGTGTCCGCGATTGCTGTATCAAACGGTGAGGGTGTGAATAAAGGTGCGTTGTTAATGCAGTTGCGGAGTCCAGCATTGGATTTGCAGCGTCGAACCGTTGAGGGTTCCCTGGCGACTGCGGAGACACGGTTGGTTTCCTTGACCGCGATGCGATCCCGCGGTAACGCGGTTTCGAACCGTGAACGTGAGGCAGAAGTTGCGGCTGAGGAACGTGTTCTTCGTAAGGAAATTGAGGGGCTCAAAGCCCAATTGCTTCTATTGGAAAGCCAGCAAGCCAATCTGACAATTCGCAGCCCCATTGATGGCTTGGTTGACAGGTGGGATCTGACGCAGTCACTGCAGTCCAGACCCGTCACTCACGGCCAGTATCTGCTGGATGTTATTTCTGAAACCGAGGGCTGGACCATTGAGTTAGATATTCCTGAACAGAATATCAATTATGTGCTGCAACAGCAGCGGGTAGCACCATGCCGTTGTTCATTCCGTCTTCGGTCAGACCCAACACGAATCTATCAGGGATCGATTGCAGAAATTGCGGATGTTGCGAATCTTGTGGCGACGGGTGAATCAGTTGTTCCTGCAACGTTTTCTCTCAAAGCCGAGCAGATGGGGGAACTGAGGGATGGGGCAACAGTGGTCGCACAAGTTGAGTGTGGTAAGTGTTCATTGGGCTTTGTGGTATTCCGAGGACTGATCCAGTGGTATCGGAGTAATCCGTGGTTTTGATTTCTTGACGATTAATTTATGAAGAACATCATGTCCAAATTCGTTTTCATTCTTCCGTCGTTCCTGTTCTGTGTCCCCGGTACGGTGCCCAGGTTGAACGCGGTGGAGCCAATCGTGGTGAATGAGATGCAGGTGGTTTTGATTGACTCAGTCGATGTCCCTGCATCACAAGATGGTGCGATTGCAGCGATCCCTGTTGACGAAGGTGAGTCAGTGATCGCTGGGGATGAGTTGGTACGCTTGGATGATCGGAAAACAAAAATTGAGCAAAATCTTGCACAGACACGTCTGGAAATAGCGAATGAAAATGCTAAGAGTGGATTGTCTGCGGAGCTTGCTAAAAAGAAGTTGGCACAAGAAAAGCAGCTTGCGAAAGAGCATGAGTTCAAGAAGCGGATTGCAGATCGGAAGGCTGAGAATGATGTCAGTGTGCAGGCTTCAAAAAAGGCAGAGTTGGTTGCCGAAAACGAGCTCAAGCGTGCAACCGAGTCAAGGCGACAATTTGTTGACAGTGTTTCGCAATCTGAGATCGATAATCTCCGTTTGAGCTATGAACGTTCGGTGTTGGAAACCAAGCAAGCTGAATTTGAGCGTGTGATCGACGGGTTGCAGGCTGAAGCCGAAGCCGAAGCGGCAAGTAGTCATCAACTGGTCGTTGACAGGTACACACTTGAATTGGCTCAGGCAAAGGTCGACCAGCGAGTTCAGGAATTGCAGGCACAGTTGCAAATGCACCAACTGAAGCTTGCTGAATTGGCATCGTCAATGCAAGTGATTCAGTCGCCTATCAATGGTGTGGTTGTCGAGAGATATCGGAATCTTGGTGACTGGGTCAAAGCCGGTGAACCTGTGATTCGTGTGATCCGGTTGGATCGCCTTAGGGCGGAAGGGTTTATCACTGCAGACCAGTTGGATAGCGTTGTGGTCGGTCAAAAAGTTCAGCTGACGATTCAACGCAGTGAAAAAAACACCGTGCAACGCGCGGGTGTTGTTAAGTTTGTCAGCCGAGAATTGGAGCCAGTGAGCGGTGAAATTCGATTCTGGGTTGAGTTTGACAATGCCAGTCTCGATGTTTTACCTGGCATGCGTTTGAGTTTGAGTGTGAACCAGTGAACGCCAAGAGCTCCGAATTGATGTTGCGCCCCGATCTGATCCAGCAAGTTATCTGGATGGGGAGTGCACGTATTTGGGTGGTAAAGGATCCACTGTCTCGGGCCTTTTCCTATTTCAGTGAGCAAGAAAGAGAGATCCTGATCTTGGCGGACGGTAGTCGATCAGTCACAGAAATTGCTTCCGAATGTAACTCGCGTTTTGCACCTCAGTATCTCTCGGTTGAATCAATCGTGCGTTTTTTTGCTGACGCACGAGGAAAAGGTTTGATGCTGGTTGATCGATGCGGGACGGAAGAGGAAGTTCCCGGATCAGATGTACGCCGAGCATGGTGGAAAAATCCTCTGGCTATCCGAGTGCCGGGTTTGAATCCTGATCATCTATTGGAATCAGTATCACACCATTTTGCTCCTCTTTTCTCACCTTTTGCATTTTTGCTGGTCAGCGCGCTCATGTTGGTGGCGGCGTGTGTTGTGGTTGTCAATTTTGGCGAACTGACTGAGCATCTGTCTGTTGCAGCAGGGCGTATGCAGACGGGGGCAGGATTGGTGACACTTTTCAGCGTGCTGTCGATTACCAAGGTTGTGCACGAGTTGGCACACGCGACTGCATGCAAGCGGTTTGGTGGCGAGTGTCGTGAGATTGGCCTCATGTTTTTGATAGGAGTACCATGTCTGTATTGTGATGTGTCAGATGCTTGGATGTTGCCGCGGCGTTGGCAGCGAATTTTTATCTCAGCTGCGGGAATCTTGGCTGAATTGACTTTGGCTTCTCTGGCTGCACTGGTCTGGTTTTTTACGGTTGATGGACCCGTGAGGGATGTGTGTGCCACCGTTGTGGTTGTGTGTTCAGTGACAACCGTGCTGTTTAATGGGAATCCTCTCCTGAGGTATGACGGCTACTACATGCTTTCTGATGCTGTTGGAATTCCTAATCTGTCAGCGGAAGCAACGGGTGTTTTGAGGGAATGGGTAAGGCGATTCCTTTGGGCATCGCCGACCATTCGGACATTTGAATTCACGGCACGTAATTTTCTTGTAGCTGGCTACGGGCTTCTCAGTGGGTTGTATCGGATTGCGATTGTTGTCTTAATCATGCTCATGATGTATCGCTTCGCAGAGGGATATGAAATGGCAGATGCAGTTGGTGTTCTGGCATTAACAACCATTGCATGGATGTTTTTTAAAATGATTCGATCTGTTCTAAGGCCACCTGCTACGCGGGGAAGATACACAAGTTTCCGAATGCGACGACCTGTTCTGATCGTAACCGCGATAGTTGGGTGTGTGGCAGTGATCGGCTTGGTGCCGATACCACGGACGACAACCGCATACATGACAATTCAACCCGGGGATGCTGAGTCTGTGTTTGTGACCAACGCAGGACGGTTGGTTGGATCGGTTATGAACGGAGCTGATGTGCAGGCTGGGCAAGTAGTGGCTACGTTGGTCAATCCGTCGGTCGAGCTTGAGTTATTGCAGGCTCGTGGGCAGTCTGAGCAACTGGAAGTTCGGTTAGATGGATTGAAGAAACGCAGGCTGACGAGTCGCGAAGCTGGATTGCAAATTCCGGTGATCGAACGGTCCTTGAGTGAGGCAAAGAAGGAACAGGAATTGCGTGAAGGATTAGCCGACCAACTGGTGTTGAGTGCGCCCCATGCTGGACGTGTCTTTGCAGTTGGTAAACGAGCTGAGTCCACGGCAGGTGAACGAGAGCCCGGGTATTGGTTTGGGACGCCTTTGGATCCTGCCAATGCAGGTGCGTGGCTGGAAGAAGGAACGAAAGTGTGTGTGATTGGAAATCCAAAAACGCGTGAGGCAGTACTTTTCGTTTCCCAGCAGAACATCGAGTTGATACGAAAAGGGCAACGTGTTCACCTGCTGTTGGATGATCATGCTCAGAGGGAGGTGCGTGGAAGGGTATCAGAATTGGCAGCTTCACCAAGTCGGGAAATACCTGACGAGTTGCATCGCGGTGGCAGGATCGAAGGCCGCGTTCTTGATTTGGAATACACCCCCTTTTACGAAGTTCGAGTCATGCTCGAACCAACAGCATCCCCGCTACCAGTAAGACTTACAGGGCGAGCCCGAGTTGATGTGCAGCACGCTTCTCTTTTTCATCGGATCGCCCGCTTTCTGCGTGATGCCTTCGCATGAAAAAATAGGCTAGTATCCGCTTATGTACGTCAGTTTTGAGAAACGCATTGGTTCTGGAAGGTGCGATCTATAATCGAAAAAATGACTTTCGGGCGTTTATCCTCCGCTTGGGTGCACAATGGTAAAGGTTTCTAACACCTTAAGGACATCACCATGGTGTCATGATGTGGATTGATAACAGCATCGGGTTGCCGAAATCTCCTCAATCTGTAGTCTTTAAGATCTCAGCCGCTTGGCAGGCAAGCAGCAGTTCTTGCACCGGTTTTCAAAAGTGGTGTCCGTGTGATCGTCGTGATCCTTCACTGTCATTATGAGCGTGGTGGAGTCACGCAGGTGGTCGAGAATCATGTGCGTGCGCTTCGTGAGAATGCGGAGTGCGAAAAGATCATTCTGGTCTCCGGTGGCCGTTGCAGTGGCCTCTCTTCAGAAACACTTCAGTCAGTTGAGCTGATCCAACTTGATGGGTTTGACTATGACCCTGAAGTTTTGCTCGTTACGGATTTGGAGTTGCGTCAGCAACAAATGTTGCGTGCGTTGAAACAGCAATTCGTTCTTCACGGGGTGAGCGTCGATGAAGCTCTATTACATTGGCACAACCACAGTCTAGGAAAGAACACGGCTTTTCCAGGGGTGATTCAAACACTGGCAAGCGAAGGTTGGCGAATACTTCTACAGGTGCATGATTTTGCAGAAGACAATCGCCCTGAAAACTACGGGCGATTGGTTTCCGCTATGCAAGCCATGAGTAAGCACCAGATTGATCGATATTTGTATCCCCAGCACGAGGGAATCCACTATGCGACGCTGACGCGGGCGGATGCAGCAGCACTGGCACAAATGGGATTGAATCGTGACCGTCTTCATTGCCTTCCAAACAGTGTTGTCATGCCTCAAGGAGCACCTTTGTCCAAGGAGAACGCGAGGGAAAAGGTACTGAAAACGCTGCAACTTCCTGATGAGGCGCGATGGTCGCTTTATCCCGTGCGTGGTATACGCAGGAAAAATATAGGTGAGCTGTTATTGTTGGCGAGGTGGGCAGGAGAGAATCGTTACATGGGCTTGACATTGAAGCCGAAAACTCCCATCGAGCAGCGGTCCTACGAACGTTGGGAGCGTGTCGCTGCTGAGGTTTCGAATCGAACGGTATTTGATGCTGGCGAGATTCCAGGCCTTACTTTGTTGGAAAATATTTCGGCTGCAGACTATGTCGTATCAACCAGTGTTGCGGAGGGCTTTGGAATGGCATTTCTTGAGCCTTGGTTGCTTGGGAGAGGAGTGATTGCTCGACGCTTAAGCACGGTGACAGATGACTTCGAAAATAGTGGTGTCGACTTGCAGAGTTTTTATGATGCGATCCCCATACCGGGAAATAAATCATGGATCAATGAATGTCAGCGAGAGATATGGGAGGCTCAAACGCAAGCATGGAGTCACTTGCCCGAAACTCTCAATCCAAAGATTGATATGCATGTGGGTGAAGTAGTTGAAACGCTTGATTTCGCCAAGCTCACTCCACAAAGGCAGGTCAAGGTGTTGCGGCGAATGGAGCATGATCATGGTTTTGAAGCTGCTGCGAAAGAGTTCTCAAAACCATTAGTTGGACGTTTGAATCAGGATTTTTCAGAGTCCGTTTTGGTCTCCAATGCTCAAGCAGTCACTGAAAAATATGGTTCTGCCTGCATTGGTGAATCATTGGTTCAGCTTTATCAACAGCTGAGCAAGACGCCATTCGCAGGCAAGCAAAGTGTCAATTCGGTTTCGGGAACTTTGCTGCTTAACTCTGGAACTGCCGAGGTTCACGAGTCACAGAGCGGGATCGACATGATCAATGCATATCATCCCTTCTTTCCATGCCGCACAGAGGTTCTTTGATTATGGAAGTTGAATCGTGGGTTGAGGCTATCTTGCACCACCGGGTGGAAATGCGTCCGGTGGAAACGCACATTGAACCGAGGCTTCAGGAACTTGCCGGGATTAAAGCAGTCGTGTTCGATATATATGGCACTTTGGTCATCAGTGGCAGTGGAGACGTGGGTTCGGCAGAGACAGTAGGGCATGACAATTTGATTCGTCAAACACTTGAGGAATTGGAGCTGTTGGAGAAGTTGGTATCCGTTCCCAGTTCGGATTTCTTGCGGAAAACGGTTCAGCAACTTAATCATGAACGATGTAATTCAAGTTGCCCAAAGCCAGAAGTTGATATTGTCGAAGTCTGGCGCAAGTTGTTGGCGGAGAGTGGTTGGTTGGCAGGCCCGGCAGACATCGAATTGGTCGTGAGAGTAGCGACAAGATATGAGGCTTTGGCAAACCCAACATGGCCGATGCCTGGCGCCGCAGAAGTGTTGCGGCAGTTGCATAAAACGGGATTTTCGTTGGGGATCGTTAGTAACGCACAAATATTCACGCCATATCTGGTGAGCAATTTATTCGGACAGACTTGTTTGGAGGATGGTGGATTTGATTTGGATTTGTGCTTTTTTTCGAATCGTTATCGACAAGCCAAGCCGGGCCCGCGGTTGTTTGAGGTTTTGATTCTTGGCCTGTCAAATCGCGGTATTCTTCCCGAGGAGGCTCTTTATGTTGGAAATGACATGCTAAATGACGTTTGGGCAGCATCGAGGGCAGGTTTGCGAACTGCGTGGTTCGCAGGAGATCAGCGGAGTTGTCGTGCACGGCAGGAAGATTCGCGGTGTCAGGGGGTCGTTCCAGATCTCGTACTTACAGATTTGCTGCAGTTGCCAGAGAGTCTGTTGGTCAGTTAAAAGCAGAGCAGTAAAAAGTGATCCAGCCATTGCGTGTTCGCAATAATGAAGCGAGAAATCGCGGTTGATCACAGAAACAGAATAGACTTCCAGAACAGGTTTCATGAGCTCCATGGGCGTCCAGATTGGTTTTGTTGGTACACGGTTTTCTGGCACAGATGGTGTGTCCTTGGAAAGTGCTAAGTGGGCGCAGGTGCTCTGGGATCACCGGCACGTCAGCCATTGGTATTCGGGCTTGAGTGACCGCGACGAGGAGACGTCGATGGTTGTTCCACATGCCTATTTTGGTCATCCTGATATTGAATGGATCAATCGCCGAGCGTTTGGCACACGGACCCGCACTCCCGATGTGACCCAGCGTATCTATGCTCTGGCGGACTATCTCAAAGGCACGCTGTATGAGTTCACTCGTCGATATGATCTTGACCTGCTGATTGTGCAAAATGCTTTGTGCATTCCCATGAATATACCGCTTGGTGTTGCCCTAACACACTTCATTGCCGAAACCGGTTTTCCAACGATTGCACACCACCATGACTTTTATTGGGAGCGTGACCGTTTCAGTGTTTCGGCAGTGACGGATTTATTGTGGATGGCATTCCCACCTGCACTGCCGCAGATCCAAAACGTTACGATCAATTCCTTTGCGCAGGAGGATTTGGCGCACCGCCGTGGAGTATCCTCGATCCTTGTGCCTAACGTGTTAGATTTTGAGAATGAGCCTGAACCTGCTGATGACTACGCTCGAGGTTTTCGCGCGGACATTGGGCTCAGTGAAGATGACATCCTGTTCTTGCAACCCACTAGAGTTGTCCCGCGAAAAGGAATTGAGCACGCGATTGCACTGGTTTCAGCACTTAAGAATGATAAGTGTAAATTGGTGATTTCCCATGCCAGCGGTGACGAAGGGAACGAGTATTTGAGTGTTTTGAGGGAGTTGGCCGACGCCCATGGCGTCGATCTTCGACTCTGTGATCACCAAGTGGGTGACCGTCGTGGTTTGACGGAGGAAGGTCGCAGAATTTATACCCTCGCTGACGCATATTCCCAGGCAGATTTCATTACCTATCCGAGTATTTACGAGGGATTCGGTAACGCATTGTTGGAAGCTTTTTATTTTCGAAAACCAGTGCTCGTGAATCGTTATTCGATTTTCGTGGCAGATATCGAACCTAAAGGAGCAAAGGTGATTGCGATGGACGGCTACCTGACGAAAGACGTCGTCAGCAAAGTGCAGAGAATCATCGATGATCGAGAGTATCGTGAAGAGATGGTTGATTTCAACTACGAGATCGGCAAGGCGTTTTTCAGTTACGGCGTATTGAGGCGGAAGTTGAGAGCTCTTGTGACCAATTTTACTGGTCAAGACAATTTGTGAGCTAAGAGAGTTCTGAATGCAAAGTGGTTTTGTAATTCCTTTCAAGGTGTGGATGTGACGAGTGTCACCCGAAACATCATGTTTGGAGTTTTGGATTGATGGTTGCTGGTCGATTGGTGATCGTATCTTCGACAGGCAATGCTAACCTCCTCCTCATAGAGGCATGCTTCGATGGAAATTGCCTCAACGACAAGAGACCTCATTCGGCAGATTTACGGCGAACTTCCCAAGGTCCTGATTAAGGGACTTGAGAAACTTTCGCCCAAACAGGAATCGCCGATACATGATGAGCTTTGGTCCGAACGTGATGTGATCCTGATCACGTATGCCGATCAGGTGCGATCCTCGGGGATGACACCACTGCAGGCGCAACGGCAATTTCTGTTGGATCACGATTTGGAGCAATTGATCCGATGTGTTCATCTGCTACCGTTTTGTCCGTTCACGAGTGATGATGGTTTTTCTGTCGTCGATTACCTTGCGGTTGATCCTGATGTGGGAACGTGGCAAGACATTGCTGAACTCGGGCAGGACTTTGATTTAATGTTTGATCTGGTTCTCAATCACGCGTCGCAGCAGCATGCCTGGTTTCAGGCTTATCTCCAGGGTGAAGAGGGCTATGAAGAGTTTTTTATTGATCAGGATCCCACGGCAGACCTGTCAAAGGTGGTGAGGCCACGGAGCTTGCCATTGCTGACCCCATTCGAATCATCGAATGGGGTTCGAAATGTATGGACCACGTTTAGCGCTGACCAGGTTGATTTGAACTATGCGAATCCCTGCGTCATGCAATTGATGTTGGAAACGCTTGTTGAATATGCCCTTCGAGGCGCCAGGATCATTCGTCTCGACGCCATCGCTTTTTTATGGAAAGAGATCGGTACTGATTGCATTCATCTGCCCCAGACACACGCGGCCGTCAAGTTGATGCGGCATGTCCTCGACAAAGTCGTGCCAGGTACCTTGGTGCTCACTGAAACGAACGTGCCGCATCAAGAGAATGTGAGCTATTTTGGTAATGGGCATGATGAAGCACATATGGTGTATCAATTCAGTTTGCCACCATTGCTGCTGGATGCAATTCACAATGCTGATACGAGTATATTGCGAGATTGGCTTTCTACGATTCAGCCACCCAGTGAAGCCACGACATTTTTCAACTTCACGGCATCACACGATGGTGTCGGGGTCAGGCCACTCGAAGGTATCGTACCTCAGGCGAGGGTGGAAAAACTGGCGGCGATTGTCAGGTCGCATAACGGTCGAGTAAGTACGCGTCGCCAGTCGGATGGCACCGATAGTCCCTACGAATTGAATATTACCTATCTGGATTCGGTGGCCGATTCTGGAAAAGTTGAGCCACAGGATCACTCACGGTGCTTTCTGGCGACGCAGGCAATCATGTTGTCACTGCCCGGGATTCCTGCCGTTTACTTTCACAGCCTCGTCGGATCTCCAAATGATCTTGATGCGGTAAGTGAAACGGGGCAGAATCGGCGTATCAATCGCCACAAGTATGATAGGCAGAGCCTTGAAAATGTGATCGCTGAACCACAGGGTTTGCAGCGCCGGGTCTTTGAAGGTTATCGCCGACTATTGTCAGTGCGCATCGAGCAGCCAGCTTTTCATCCCAGAGCCAGCATGGAGGTTCTGGCTTTGCCTGGCGATGGGCTGCTGGGCTTTATCCGGACAGCTGTGAGTGGGGAACGTCTGGCTGTACTCGCCAACTTGACACACAGCCCACGTGTGATCCCGGGCGGATTGGTCGATTCGATGCTTGCCTATGATGAATTGGCGTTGGAACGAATCTGGGCGGAAGATGGAATTCCAATGCGGCCATTTCAAGTGCGTTGGTTGACTGCCAACTAAGAGGTGGCTGGTACCCTGCCCTGGCTTGGCTTGGCTTGGAACGCTCAGCTGCGAATTACTCTTGAAATGGACTAAGCTGGAAGTCGATCTGTCGGAGCATTCACCGCGCAGGGAGGCCTGCAGGCGATTACGAAATCCGGCATCGAATCTTCTAAGGTTTACGGTTTGGTCGGCGAAGCAACACTTTCCAGATAGGCCAGAACCTCGAAGACTTCATCTTTGGTGTATTGGTCCATGAGTGCTTTTGGCATCATTGAAACTGACGAGGGAACCATTGCTTCGATATCATCCTGCAAGATGACCGTGGGTTCTTTTGCTTCGGGGTTTGATAAGAGGGTAACTTTGTCGTCGTCTTCACTCAGTAAAACACCTGTTATCGTACGTCCGTCAACGGTCAGAATCCGTTGCATGACATATTTTGCGTCTACTTTGTGAGAGGGCTCAAGCACTTCTCGCAAGATGCCCACGCGATCACCTTTCCAGCGTGCGAATACGTCGGTAAGTTCTGGACCGATTGCACCGCCCTCACCCTGCATCTTGTGGCAGCCTGCACACGAGGCTTCAGTGAACAGTCGTTTGCCGATTTCAGGTGAGCGACCACGGATGCCGGCTTCGAGTTCATCTTTCAGGTCACTGACTTTCCACGCTTGTACAAAAGAACGATTACTGCCAATGGGATTGGCTGGTTCCACTGGATTCTTCAACCAGTCATCGAGGTCATCTACCACAACCATTACCCCGTACATGCGATACCAATGCTGCGGAAAGGTACAGACATAAGGATACTCACCAGGAGTGTTGGGAGCCGTGAATGTCAGTGTGGCTTGTTGATCCGCTGGCACCATTGCGGTCGCGTGCAGAACCTTATCGGATTCGGGGACATAGGGTAGATTGTTCCAGCCGTTGTTGGGCCCTACTTGTAGTCCAAGCTGAGCGACTTCTTTGAGTGCTTCAGGGACTGTGACGACAAGATTGTGTGGCATCAGGTCGTGGTTTTCGAGCACAATCTGAACAGACTTCCCCGCTTCTACGGCAAAGTAGGGTATGTCATAGCGCATTTCCTCTTCAACGGTCTTGATGCGGATGACGCGAACGGTAACTGCATTGAGTCGCTTTCGAAAGCTTCTCGCCTGTTCTGAAGGGACGATCGCAAGCAGTTGGTCAGCAAGCTGCATGGCATCAATGAAGGAGGCCGTCGTCCGTTCTTCTGCCGGCGTTTTTTCTGCGAGGTCCACAAGAAACGTCGTCGCGGCAAGACTCGCGGCTGCCTCACGCTCTTGCATCGGAATTTTCAGCAGAGTGCGGACGGTGGCTGCTCGCAGTTTGTCGTCTGGGACTAGAGGAGCGAGGCGTGAAAACGAATCCGCTGGTTCTTCTGGAATGAAGCCGAGAGTGCGGATCGCGGCATTGGACACTTCCATGCTCTTTGATGATTCGAGTAAACTGACCACGCGTGATCGAAATTCACCTCGCTGCGTTGTTTCAGGAAGCATTGTGATCGCTTCTAGGAATGCAAGCTGTCCGGATGAATCTTCTGTCAGTTTGTCGAGTTCGTCATCAGCTTGTCCGGAAATCAATAACGCTGCTGTAGCGATAGCTGCCGCAAGGTTGTTGTCACTCTGCGTCATGTCACGCAGGATGGTGGCCTTGGGCTTGAGTTGTTCCATCCTCATGTCGAGCAACATTTTTGCCAATTGCCGAGCTGTCCGGTTCTCGTCCCGTTGGGATTCATCGAGCTTGTCAATCGTCGCCAGCGTGATGGTTACTGGATCACTATCCTGCAGCTCAGCCAAGGCATTGATCGATTCGATCCTGTACTGGGGTGACATCCCTACTCTTGCGAGGATGGCCTCGTAGACTGGAATGTACTTGGAGTCCGTTCTCTTGCGTTCAACCATCAACAGTCGCTGGTTATCCAGCCTTTTCAGCTGGTAAGCAACAATACGCGGGCTCTTGTCGAGAAACACCTTCGGGGCTTCGACTTTACGAGTGTTGCTGGCCGCGTCACCAGATGCATGATTGTGGTCTTGTCCCCAGGCGGCAAGTGTAACGCTGGTTGAAAGTAGATAACAGAGAACAAAGTAGCGCATGGTATTGAAATGGTTTCGTTAACGCACAAAAAAATCAAACGCATCTGAAACAGAGCGTTGGAAGATTTCCATGCTTTGACAGTGGATGAGTGCGATTTCAAGCACCGTCCGCAACATGCACGCACGCTGCGGACGACTTTCTTCAGAATTGAAAATTGGTCGGTGTTACCACTCGGTTGTGGTTGCCCGCCGACTACTGCTCAAGGCGACGCATGGTTTCATCGAGGGTGAACTGTGTGTAATCGTCGACATCATTTTCCAGCACACCCAAGGCAAGTTCAATGGCTTCGTCACCGCTCAGGAAACTAACCGCACGAACACCTTCGAGTCGAACTCTGGGATGCTTGTCAGCGATGCACTTTTCCAGGAGTTGCTTGTGATTCGGAATGTCTTCAAGCCAAAATGAAAGAACGCGTGTAGCTGCAGCTCTTGCGCGGTGATCCTCTGCGGCGAGAAGTGTTTCAAGCAATTGCTGGTTGACGACATTGTGGGTTTGGTGCATCCAGAGTGATTCCAGCAGATGATGTGTGTAATTTTCATCGGCACTATCGAGGTTGGCGGTCCAATCTTTCAATGCTGACATCACTTGCCCAGTATCACGTGCAGCCAATTCGCGTTTTGCCCGGTATCTTGTTCGATCCTCGGGGACTTTAAGCAGTTCAAGAAGATCAGTAATCGGCTCACCATCAATCTTGGCGGGTTTTACCAACGGCCGCGTTTTATGCTTCACACGCCAGATCCTTCCATGCGAGTGATCGCGATTGGGTTCGCGAAGGTTGTGTTGCAAGTGGCCAATTAGGGCGTTGTGCCAGTCCACAATGTATAGTGAGCCATCGGGTGCGATCTGAAGATCGACGGGGCGGAAATTACCATCCTTGCACGAAACGAGCGGAGCCACTTCCTTGCCTTTGAATCCTGAACCATCCTCAGTGACTTCATGGTTGAGGACCATGCGGTCTCCAATGCAGTTCGTCACAAGAAAGTTACCCTGCATTTCCGGCGGGAAGTGTCGACTTGAAACCATGGCGCATCCAGCCAAAGGTCGTGTTCGTTTTGGATAAAAAGTGGGGAACTTGTACGTGGGATCGCCACCAGTGGTTTTCGCAATGCGACGATGTTGACTGCCTCCCGGGTGCTTCAACGGATGGTCAATTCGGCCACTCAGTGGTGCAGCCCAATAGCTATTGCCGGGTGAAGCATCACCGATAAAATCCTGCCCCCAGCGATCAAAGACATGACCCCATGGATTGGCAAACGCAAAGTTGGCAAATACACCGAACTTTTCACTCTTGGGGTGGTATTTCCAAATGCCGGCTTCGCTAAGACGCGTCAGCCCGTAGGGGCTTTCAACCTGCGAGTATTTGAAAGTGCCTTCCTCAAAGTAGAGATTGCCGCCAGGACCCCACTCAAAAGCAGCGATCCCATGATGTGAATCTGCAGTGTCAAATCCAAATAGCTTCCGCACCTTCGTATCGGCAACGTCATCTCCGTCTGTGTCCTGCATGAACAGGATGTCTGGTTGTTCGGCAATGTAGGCTCCACCATTGCCCAGTTCGAAGCCGGTCGGTTGATGCAATCCACCCGCAAAAACTTTGCATTCATCGGCGTCTCCATCTTGGTCTGTATCTTCGAAAATCAGGATTTTGTCATCCATTTTCGATTTGGGCTGCCAGTGTGGGTAAGACTCCATGGTTGCGACCCACAACCTGCCTTGGTTGTCAAAATTGAGAGCGACGGGGTTTGCAAGCTCAGGAAATTGCTCTTCCGATGCGACCAGTTGAATCTCAAACCCATCGTGCATTTCAAAAAGCTTCAACTGCTCCTCTGCAGTCAAGTAGTCCAAAGAACCGAGTTTGCCCCGCTTCGCATTGGGATCATTTGGCCCTCCCACATTGGTTTTTGGAGTGATAAAAGGCAGCGTGTTGGAGTCATCGATGGGACCGTCAATCTTCTTCCCACTTGCAACTGCCCAAATGCGGGCATCACGATTGGCCGTCATCTGATCCAGAATGGTCCGCTCACGTTCCATCACGTCCGTGTTGTTGTACGTTCCGTCACTTCCCGCTTTTCCACGTGCCCCATAAATCGAGAATCCGTTTACCGCGCGATATCGATGCCACCAATGAAAGCTTTTGTCATCCACTGCCGCCTTCACGATAGGGTCTACCGAGGAAGGGCCGCCTTCACCAAACAGTGCAGCATCCAAGATCGGTGCCAGTTCTGCATAACCAGCGTCATTCAGATGGGCACCATTCAAGGTCAAACGCTTGTCACTTGTTTTGAATAAAGCCAGTGTGGGAGTAAAAATATCTGCAAAACCTGAATCGGTTTCTTTTGCAACATTCGCAAGTGCCCGTGTGTATTTTGCCAGCCTCGCATTGTGTGCTTTTCCATCGGGCAGGTTTGGATCACCAGTACTTTCAAACGCAATGGGCGAAACCAGTACTACCTGAGGCACGCCTTTTCCAAAGTCCTTTGCCTTGGTTTCCAGAATCAGTTTCTTCATCTCGGCGCTGAACTTTGCTAAGCCAGCGTCACCATCAAATGACTCGTTGAAACCGAAGAAGTACATGACCACGGAAGCTTTGCTGTGGGCCAAGTGCTTGTCGGGGGCGCCGAAGTTCTCGGAGCGAATCCGTTCGTACGGTTCGTCACCCGGGAAACCAAGGTTTCGTACACTCAGTTGCAACTCCGGATAACGTTGTTGCAAAAGTGATTCCCAGTAGTTGTGGTGTTGCATTCGCTCACAAAGAGCGTTGCCAACTAGGCAAATGTGATCGCCTTTCTTGAGTTCTATGTCGGCTGCAATGGCCAACGAGGACATCAAACCAGTGGCGAACAGGAAAGCCGCTCCGAAAAATTTTCGTTTCATGAGAACTTACAGCGAGGGGGCAATAGAGTGGCCGAAGTGATCCAAGTTTGTCTTGCGACCGTTAAACGATTTGGTTGGTGGGCAACGCTTGCAAGTGCATGTTACCAGCGTTGGTTGGAGTATCTAGGGTGCCAGGGGTGGGATGCGTCTCGTTTACCCTATTACGATGTGAATATAGATGTTTACCCGGATTCCTGTCCAAGTTACTTGGAATCCCGCAAGAACGTAAAAATTGTGATCCGCTATGCAGGTTTTCCAGATATCGAGGTCGCGATTAATCTGTCTTTTCCTTTTTCACGCAATACAGTGCGGCATCACTTCTCAAAAATAGACGGTCGCCAGCAATAGCGGGTGTTGCGTTGAATCGTTCCTCGGGATTTCCGAGACGATTGATCGAAATTTCGGTGTATTCCGGGCTGGCAGCTAGAACAAGTACGCCTGCATCACGTGTTGTCAGGAACAAGTGTTGTCCATCGCCAACGATGGATGCATACACGCGACCTCGCGTGGGCATGCGTTCGCGGAACATTTCTTCTCCATCCGATGCCCGCAGACATAGTGCGATTGCCTTGTCGTGAGACCAGTACAAGTAACCGTCGTCGAGAAGAGGGCTTGTTACGTTAGCACCTCTCGACACGTCCCAAATCAGATGGGTTGCAGTCACATCACCACGACCGCCAGCTTTCACGGCAAAGGTTTTGTTGCTCCGACCGCCACTGCAATACAACGTGTTACCGTCAGTGACTACGCACGGGACAACGTAGTCCTGAATTGCGTCACAAGACCAAAGCCGTTTTCCTTTTTCAGGGTCCAGGCCCAGAATGGCCCCTTTCTGGTTAAGGATCAACTCTTTCTTTCCATTGGGTAGGTCGACCATCGTGGGTGTCGTCCATGCACGTTCAATGTCAGTTGTCTGCCAGCGAACCTTGCCGGTTGCCTTGTCCAGTGCATACAAAGAGCCATCTTCGATGGATGCGTTCATGATGACGAGGTCTTGAAATTCAATTGGGCTTGCTGCAGCGCCGAAGCCAGCAGTTTTGGTGCCAACGCTGGTGCGCCATTTGAATTCGCCATCATGTGTCAACGCGACCACGCCAGATGGTCCAAAAGAAGCAAAAACAAATTTGCTGTCGACACAGGGAGTTGGAGATGCATAACCGTGGTCAGCGACCCGTTTGGTGACCGCCTGTTCTTCCTCTGCTGCATCCAGTGTATGGTCCCAAAGTATGCTGCCATCCGTTACTGAAAGACAGACGACATGAAGTTGTAATTGAGCACGATCTCCGGGTGACTCGACTGCTTGTCCGTACCCCGAGTAGGTAGTCAGGAAAATTTTGTCTCCTCTGATGACTGGGCTGCTGGAGCCCTTGCCCGGGAGGTCTGTACGCCATGCCAAATTCTCTGTGTCGCTCCACGTGGTTGGTATTTCCCGTCCTGCCAGACCTGCAGCTCCGCTACCGCGAAATCGGGGCCACGCGTCCTTGGCCGGAAGAGCTGATGAGATGCTGAGCAAGCCTGTCGCCAGAATCAGCCTTATGTAATTAATCGGGTACCACGTATTTGGCAACATTGGTTCAAAATGCATCGCGTTAGGAGGGAGAGTGGGCTGCTGTTTGTGCTGACCGTCAGCTGCTCAAATTATAGCGGCGCATCCTACTTTCTGAGTGAGATTTCTTTTAGGCTAGCGAGCCACAACAAACCCGAGGTCGATCAAGAACGTGAATATGCAAATTACCACCAAACGAGTTGATTACTCGAATCGCGAGGATTGTCGCGATTTGGTTTGTATGCAGAGCGAATATGCCAAGCACGAAATGGGGCACGATCCACCCGAATTGCATCGTTTGCCAGAACGACTGGCCGATTTTTCGACTGCGTTCAGTATTTTGGCATACGAACAAGGGCGACGGGCACCCATTGGACTGACCAACTGTTTTTTTGGTTTCTCAACATTCAAAAGTCGACGTCTGGTTAATATTCATGACGTCATTGTTACTGAAACACATCGTGGTCATGGTGTATCAGCAGCACTTCTCAACGCAGTTGAGGAGGTCGCTGTCGAGCATGATTGTTGTCGTCTTACACTTGAGGTCTATACCGACAATACCTCTGCCCGACGTGCCTACCAAAAGTACGGTTTCACACGTGATCCCGAGCATCCGGACGTAGACGTGTGGTTCCTCCGTAAACCCCTGAGTTGAGTGTGAATGCGATCCACCTCTGCAGGACCGTGTAACGATCAAAGAATAGGGCTAGTGAGTCGTGCTACAGCTGTTCCCAGCCGTTCGTACCACCAACGCAGCTTTTTAGCTGATTGTTGTGATGCCAGTGCAAAGTCCTCCGTCAACATCACTTCGACCTGCGATATGAATTCATGGTCACTGATGCCAATCATGATTTCAAAGTTCAAGTGTAGCGAACGATTGTCAAGGTTCGTTGAGCCAATCATGGCAAGTTGGTCATCAACCAGAATGCATTTCTGGTGCATGAACCCAGCGTGATAACGATAAACAGGTATGGAAGCTTCTGTAAATTCGCTTTCGTAGTGAAAGCCTGCGAGGTAAACGAGCAGGTGGTCTGCTCGGTCGGGAATCAGTAAACGCACATCCACGCCGCGGGCTTTGGCCATATGCAAGGCGATGATGGATGCTTCATCAGGCACTAGATAGGGTGTAGAAATCCAGAGTCGGGACTTCGCCGAATTAGCCAGCGAACAATACATCATTGATGCCCGCGGTCGAAGATCTGCTGGTCCGGTAGCGCAGCAAATGGAATTTCTTTCCTCTGAGGAATTCTGCTTGAGGCCAGAGGTTGGATCATCCGTGATTGTCCAATTTGCCTCAGGGAGAGTTTCTCTGGCGGCCCAAAAATAGTCGCCGGCGAAAATGGCTTGTACTTTACGTGTGACAGGTCCAGTGACCTTGATACCTGTATCACGCCATCGCGATGAATTCTCTGCCGAGCCGAGATATTCTGTTCCAACATTCAAGCCACCAACGATCGCGGTTTTTCCGTCAATGACTACCAGTTTTCGATGGTTCCGAAAGTTGATCTGGAATCGATTGAACCAGCCTTGTCGTGTGTTGAATGGGTTTACCTCTACACCTGCTTCGGTCAGACGCTGCAGGTATGAATTGGAAAGCCGATAGCATCCGACCTCATCGTAGATCATGCGTACTCTTACACCCGCTCGAGCACGCTCAATCAGGCATTGGGCCAATTGGTTTCCCGTCTCGTCATCGCGGAAGATGAAGAATTCGAGATAGACATACTCAGTGGCCTTCGCGATCTCTGCGAATAAGCATTTGAAGAATACTTTGCCGTCAATCAGCAGGTCGTAATCAGTGGCGACGCTCAAAGGCGTGTCCATGACGTCAGCGACTTGCTCAATGACAGAATTTTGCGAGGTGCAGCGTGTGTAGCTTTCTGTGCGCAGTTCCGTCTGGATATTTGAGGCCGAGTCGCGTTGTCGGGACTCCACTTCACGGATCACTTCGCGGTAGCCATGGAACTTGTTACGTGCCAGCACCCAGTAAAGTGGAAGGGCGATGATCGGCAGGGAAATCAAACCCACCGTCCAGGCAACCGTTGCCTGAGACGTCCTGACGTTTGTCAGAGCGTGCGAAATCGTCAAGGCGACCATGGTCATCAGCAGGGCTGTGGCTGTACTGCTGATCACCAGCCAGTGGTCGGATAGGAAAACGAGAATTTTCAGATCATTCATGCTGAAGCCGTGGGGATTTGCAAGAGTTTAGCAAATCCCGCGGCATCTCGGTCCATCGCCTGCCAGCTGCCTTTTCGGATGAAGGCAGGAATGACTTGACACCATAACGACACCGTGCAATCACGGTGCCATGCAAAGAAAACTTGTTCCAAGCATGCAGCCTGTTCAAGTGTGCCGCGAATATTAAAGCGCCAGCAGCAAGCGACTCGGGGCTTCAAGGTATCCAATCACGTCGTTCAGGAATCGAGCTGCGGTTGCCCCGTCTACAAGCCGATGGTCGTAAGAGAGGCTCAGGGGCATCATCAGGCGTGCCTGAATGGAATCATCAGGCATGACCACAGGTAGCTTGCGACTTCGCCCGACAAGCAGAATTGCGACTTCGGGGACGTTCACGATGGGCGTTGAATACTGGCCACCAATGGTTCCCAAGTTGCTGATTGTGAAAGTGCCGCCTCTGAGGTCATTGACCCCAAAATTGCCTCCCCTGACTTTTCCAGCCATTTCAGCCAAGCCGCGGGTCACTTCCGGGATTCCCATCGCATCGGCATTGTTCATGACGGGAACGACTAGCCCGCGGTCGGTATCAACAGCGACACCAATATTGACATAATCCTTGTAGATGAGCTGCTCATTTTCCTCATCGATGATTGCGTTGATCGCTGGATTATGACGTAACGCCGTCGCGACAGCTTTGATCAGGAACGGCATTGTGGTGAGTTTCAGTCCCTGCGCGGCATAGTCTTCTTTGCTAGATTGCCGAAGGTGTTCCAAGTCGGTGATGTCTGCATCGTCGAAGTTGGTTACACGTGGGACGGTCGACCAACTTGCATGCATCTGCTTGGAGATTGTTTTGCGCATTTTACTCATTCGCTCTACGCGAATGGGCCCGAAATCATCGACATCAGCCGTGCCCGGTAAAGACGCCGCTGCCTTTTCTGCCGTTGGTGCTGCCTTGGTTATGTTCTTTGCAGCCGGTGTGGTACTCACCGTCGTTGGGGTCGCACGCGCAGACTGACTCGCAGAGCGAACGACCGACAGCACGTCTTCCCGGGTGATACGTCCGTCAGCGCCACTGCCTGGGACCTGGCTGAGGTCAACTCCGACTTCTCGTGCGAATCGACGAATTGCCGGACCGGCTGGGATCACCGTTGTTGAGCTTGCAGCAGCAGGCTGTGAGACGACTGGCCGCGTTGCCGGTGGTTGCGTTTCAGCAGTTGGCTGACTTGCCGGTGCTGGGCTCGTCGCTATGGGTTGCGAAGTCGGAGCCGTTGTTGGTGCAGCAGGAGGCTCGGGCTCAGTAGCAACAGGCTCAGTAGCGACAGGCTCAGTAGCAACGGGTTCCGGAGTGGAGGGCTCGGGAGTTGCTGTGGCAGCTGCTTCCACTTCCAGAATGGCACCGCCGATAGCGATGGTGTCGCCCTCATTGACGAGGATCTTTGTGACTTTTCCGCCAACACTTGCTGGTACAGGAACGGTCGCTTTATCGGTTTCCATCTCGACGATGTCTTGGCCTTCGCTGATGACCTCACCAACGGCGACAAAGATTTCAAGGACATCACCCGACTCAATACCGTCGCCAAGTTCGGGCAGGTTTACTTCAGTAGACATTAAGCTTCTGGGATTTCGCAGTGAGAGTGTTGTTCGGAAATTCTGAGCGGCGTGTAGTGACCCACACACCATTCATCAAGCAAAGTAGGGATCAGTTTTCTCGGCATCGTAACCCAATTCGCTGATCGCATCCTGGACATCTTTTGGAGTCAAGACACCAGCTTTCGCAAGGCGGCTGAGGGTCGCAATCGTGATTGATTCGGCGTCGACTTCAAAGTGCCGTCGCAGTGCCTCACGTGTCTCGCTTCGCCCCATGCCGTCCGTTCCCAGGACGTAGTAGTCACCGGGAATGTAAGGTGCCAGTTGTTCGCCTAAAGCTCGGACGTAATCACTTGCCGCGATGAAGGGCCCTTCGATACCATCAAGTACTTCTTCGAGATAGCTTTTTCGTGGTGTCTCGGTGGGGTGCAACAGGTTCCAGCGTTCGCATGTCGCAGCATCACGCCGCAGTTGCGTATAGCTGGTCACACTCCAAACATCACTCGCGATCTGGTATTTCTCGGCAAGGATTTCCTGTGCGGCGAGTGCACTGTTGAGGATCGCACCGCTACCAAAGAGCTGTACCCTTGAGCGGGCGTTGTCCACGTCGCGTGATTTGTAACGGTACATTCCCTTGATGATGCCATCTTCGCATCCCTCGGGCATTACGGGATGGTCGTACGGATCATTTTCTGACATCAAGTAGTAGATGCATTCTTCGCCTTCCTGATACATCTTTTTCAGGCCCTCCATGATGATCACCACCACTTCATAAGCGAATGCGGGATCGTAAGAACGGACTGTCGGAAACGCGATGGCGTTGAGCAGGCTGTGGCCATCTTGATGCTGTAGACCTTCACCATTGAGGGAGGTTCGGCCGGCTGTTCCACCAATCAGGAATCCCTTGGCTCGCATATCAGCGGCCGCCCAAATGAGGTCTCCGATGCGTTGGAAACCAAACATGCTGTAGTAGATGAAGAACGGAATCATGTTGATGCCGTGCTTGCTGTAGGCTGTTCCAGCCGCATTGAAACTGCTCA
>JAAHTH010000093.1_pt2 | contig 27523 bp, 27 predicted proteins | sample 6116091 | NCBI WGS metagenome assembly JAAHTH01 (sample SAMN13939990, study PRJNA603662) | sponge metagenome | isolation source: marine sponge | host: Mycale hentscheli | place: New Zealand | collected 2006
TGACGAAAAAAGCCGCAAAAAAGAAGGCAACGAAAAAAACTGCTAAAAAGAAAATGACGAAAAAAGCCGCAAAAAAGAAGGCAACGAAAAAAACTGCAACCAAGAAGGCAACTACAACTAAAGCACGTTCCTCTCTAGACAAAAAGGGCCTTACCCTGGTTCAGGATGACACTTCCATGTTTACAGAGTCTTCGGAAACTTCGATTCCTACAACAGCTTCCTTGCTTCAATCAGAAGATCCCAGGGAGACCCCAAAAGACGAGAGTGAGGATATCCTTAACGAATCGGAGAGCCTAGAAGATTTAGGAAAGCGAGAAGAGCGTGGGCCTAGCTGGAATTCAGAGGAAGAAGACGATTGGACCTTAGACGGAGACAAAAGCCAACTTGGCTTCGATGAGCGCGGTGACGACGACCCCGAAGACGGCGACGATATTTGATTTTTGATTATTTAGGAGAAAGAAAATAAAATGGCAAATCATAAGTCCGCACTTAAAAGAGCACGACAAAACGAAAAACGTAATTTGCGGAACCGTTCTGTTCGATCGGAAGCTCGCACAGCCATGGCTGTAGTGAGGCAAAGGATCGAAGACAAAGCAGGAAAAGAAGGGCTAGGGACGTCAGTTTCTCAAGCGGTATCTTCACTGGCGAAAGCTGTCCGTAAAGGCGCCGTCCACTGGAAGACTGCTGCCCGTAAAACTTCTCGTTTGCAAAAGGCTGCTAATAAGTTTGCTTAACCTTTGTGAATATGCCTGGCTTACTACAAGGATGTGAGCCGCACGGTGAGTTGCTCCAAGACCAATTTAGGCTGCACCGGACTGCTTTTCAGTTCAACATCCGCGGCATGAATCATTTCCAAACTTTTTACAATCCTGCCATATCCACGCTTTGAGGCTGCTTTATGGAGTGCTTTCCCAAGCTTAGAGAATAGTTTCATTTCTGCAATAACCCCCTGTAAGTTCTTGCCTTCCGACAATAAACTTGTCATTTGCAGCATCCACTGAAACTGCCGGGCAACTAACGCAACAATCCCTATCGCTTCCTCACCTTGCTGATGCAATGTGCGCAAACTCTGTAAAGCCCCATGTTTATCTCCACTGGCTACCGCATCCGTAAATGCAAATACAAGCTCCTGGCGGGTCTTTACGGTGACAGCACGAATATGTTTCGTTGAAAGTGATTTAGCATCAACAGCAAATAAACTGGCTTTCTCAATTGCCATATCCAACTCAAATAGGCTTGGCCCAATAAAGTCCCATAGTAAATTTTGAGCATCAAATTCAATACTTCGTTCTCGACGCTTTGCCAGATTTTTCGCCCAAACTTTGAATTCACCTTCCCGTGCATAAGAAAACTGTACGACCTGAAACGCTGAATTTTTAAAAAACTTCTGGGTCGATTTTTTACGCTTGTCTAAGGACCCTGCAGTCAAGATTAACATCGTTGTTTCAGAAGCCACTTCAGAGCAGACTGCAACAAGGTCATCTAAAGCCCCAGCCTTAAGCTGATCAATCAAACGAATCATTATAAACTGAGACTCTTGGAACAACGATAGTCCCTGTGCGCTTTGGCAAATATCATCTAAATTCAGGGAATCTGGATAAAAGACCTTCCGCACATAGTTCCTATGCTTCTTTGCAAAAGCATTCTCTGCCGCTCGACAAGCCTCTTCAACCTTAAACCCCTCCTCTCCATAAAACAAATAGGCCCCATCATGAAAAGGATCTTTTATTTGCGCCCACAGGGCTTCCTCCGTTAACTGTGCCATTAAAAAATATCCGATATTCTCTGGTAAGCATTCGCCATTAGTTCTCGAGCCAAGAATCGCATTGCCAGCCGTTCTTCACTACTACTAATCAAAGGTGCCGTATCATTTGCTCCGGGTACAACATTACTGTCCGCCCCACTTAATACTAGAGGCGCAGGAAAAGCTTTCGATGAACTAAATGCTTCGCTAAACACTACACGGCCATAACGATCAGTCATATTTACAGCGCATGTAATACTACCTTGGTAGCTCGTCGCAATCGCAGCCGAAGTCTCAGCATCGATGCGAATACTCTTCGAAACCGGTGTGGCTTTAATTCCGAATATAGTGCCCTCAATTATTGCATCAGCCTCCTCTATATCGTTGGTGATCGTAAACGCACCATAGCGCTCGATCTCCTGCATCATAGCTTTTGTAAAAAAATATTCCAGCCCAGGCCGATACGTCTTATTATTAAAATTGCTAATGAAAACTTTTTGGATACCCAAACTATGCAATGGATTTTCTGTTTTGCGCAAACTGTAGCCACATCCAGTCAAAATAAGGAGGAGGTACATAAGCAAAAATGATGCTATTCCTTTTTTTGGCAAGTCTTCCATGGCTAATGCATATCAAATAACGGTTGAAACTGCGATGATAGGCAAGAATAAAAAGAAACGATTAGAGCGTACAGCCTCCATAGGAGAAATCCTAGAAGGGCTCCTCAAACGAAAACGTGGCAAAGCTGCCCCCGCGATGGCACAAATTCAACTCTGGGAAAAATGGGATACTGCTGTAGGCCCAACCATTGCTAAACAAGCCTGGCCATTGAACTTTAAGAACGGCATTTTGTTCGTTGGGGCATGTAACCCTGCTTGGGTCTTCGAACTACAATATCAAAGGCATCAACTAATGGAGCGTTTAAATAATGCTGTGGGTCGAAAAATCGTGGCAAATATCATCATTAAACGTGCCAAGCGCGACTAATAATACCAAGAGCAGGCTTAGGAAAAAATCGCGTCGATTTTCTGGGCAGGCTCCCTGTGGACTCCGCCACACGACGTACTTGATCCGGATGCATTGGCGGCAAGAACGCCGCTGCCTGGGCTTGGCCGGAAGCTAACTCTTCCACCAAAAGTGGCAATCCAAAAACAGGGACCAGGTGTAAGCCTTCAATCCTTTTGCAAACTGCTTCGAGACGTTCCACTACCAATTGTCCTTCGCTACTTCTCTCGGGCAAAGTAAACACATATAATTCAGCACTCTGTACAGGCAAAAAATAAAACTGCTCTTCGGATGCAGACAATTTTAAAATTTGCTCTTCTACTACTCCAGGCTTCCATTTAAGTTTTGCAATAACGCTACAGCCACATTTTTCTAAATCTCTAATCGAATTTTGAGGCAATAGCCATTCATCCTTAACCATAGCTCTATGAATTGGTAAAATTAAGAGATCTTCCGGAGACAAAGAAGTTACATACGCCAAGATCCTTCCATCCCCATTTCCTTTTACCTTATTCAATAAAGCCGCTTGCCAACGATGATGTCCATCTAAGAGATAAAGTTGTTCTTCGTTTAAAAAGCCAAAAATATTCCGCTTGATAGAATCATTCGTGACTTTCCACAGACTATGCTCTGCCTCAGGCTGTTCTTCACATTCGAAAAGCAGCTTCGCATCATTTATTGCACCTTCAAGCAAAGTTCTATACTTGCTTGCACAAATTTCAGCCACTCCAGCAAAAAGTGGGGTTAAATCTGCAGAACAAGTAGCATAGCGTTCACGAGCATTTTCCGCTCCCTCTTGGGCAATTTTTTCGTGCGTTAAAAAATTTCCCTCTTCCACTGTGCACGCAACATAGGCACCCCAACGGGTATAGCTTTTTGAGTTGAACTTAAACTTATGGCGAAGAATGTAGATTGCTTCTTCATCGTCCTCCGTGAATTCACCGTTATCGATCCATTCTTTCCAAGCGGCCCCACACTCTTCACTAGTACCAACTAAAACATTTCGAAAGCTAAGCGACGATTCCTTTTTACCCCACAATTCATCCGCGTTCCAAGCTGGCACGATTAGCTCACTCAATTTTGAGCGGTGTCGTTGCGAATAATATAAGCCCTTAAATGCAGAAACCTTGGTACCCATGGCAAGGAAACTACAATATTTTTTAGCTAAAATGGAAGTAATTTAACCAAATCGTGGGTTTTCACTTTGTCACCGGCGCCTATCTTTGCAAGCGCATTGAGGGCATTGATATCTCTAGAATTAATGCTTAGCGCCTTACTGAAGTACTTAATTCCTTTTTCCTCATTACCAAGCTCTATCTCCGACTGCCCAAGCCAAGTCCAGGAAGAAGATATCGTGCCATGATGAGTAGTGAGGCGTTTGAAATGCTTAGCTGCACTAGTGGCCTTGTTTTGCCGTAAATAGGAAATCCCTAGTAATGCATTCAAAGCAAAATTCATTGGATTAGCCTCAGTCTTTGCCTTAATAATATTTTCAATCTCAAACTCTTTGCCATCTCGAAGCTTCATAAAAGCCAATCCCTTCAGTGCATCTATACTACCTGGCAAAATACTAAAGGCTCTTTTAAAAGCTTGCTCCGCCTCAGTAAATTCTCCAAGCAACGTAGAGAGTGTACCATCTACACTTAGCAAAATTGCGCTGGCTCGCTTTTTCTCAGCCATAGTCTTTCGAATAATTTTTCGAGCATCTGAATACACTGGCTCCAAATGGGCTAATCGGAAATCTCTTACTCTTTGCAAACGAAGGTAATCTGGAAGAAAATCAATGAACCGCACAAGTTGAACATTTGCCTCATCCAGCGCACCTCTATTGAGGAACCGAAGAGCTAAAAGAATTCTTGCTTCATCCAATTCGCTGTTTAACCTAATCGAGTTTTCTAAATATGCAATTGAAGCTTTTCCTTTAGTTGCTCTACCCAAAGTCTGCAGTACATAGGGCTTGATTGGATCTTTCTCTAACAACTCTTCATTAATTAAATTCAAAGCTTTGATGGCGTCACTCTTACGGTCTCCTATAATCAAACCTAAAGCGAAATTATATTTCAACGTGGCATCACTCTCTCGCGCCTCTAGGGCCTTCGAGAAATTAACTATTGCTTCCTTAGGCTCAGAGTTCATCAAATATATCCCTAGCAAATTTTGAATCTCTGCCGCCTGCTTCTTGCTTATTTTTTGTATGGCTAAAATTCGCTTCAAAATTGTAATGGCTCCGCTTGAATCATAGAGAAATTCGTGTTTCATAATCGCTCTCGACAACGGAATCATAAAGGCTTCCGCTAGTGGCTCTGCGTTCTTCTCTTGCTTAGAAGCCAGCTCTGCGATCTCCTCATTTATTTTCGGCAAATCGCTTAACAATAGAGCCACTTTAAGGTTGGAAACAGTCTCATCAATCTTTTTTTCACCCGAACCCGATTTTATATCGATTTGAATCGACTCAACATCACTAGCCTGCTTGTTCTCCATCATAATTTCAAGAATAAAAGCACCCACAGTTGCTGCAACTAAAGCCACAACAGTGGCTATGATAATGAATATTTTTCTGCGTTTCATTCCCCGCCGAAGCGCTTTAATCTCCGATCCAGCTAAACGCTCCGTAGCCTCTTCCATTGTTGGCACAACAGTAGGCTCGTCATCCTGAAAGGATGGATTAAATTCAATCGCTGTACCAGTAGACTCATCTTTCCGCCGGGCAATAGTTGTTCCATCAGAGTTTTTATCGACGACATACCCGAACTCTTCCCCGTATTCGTCGCTAAGCCACTCATCAGGAAGCGCCTGTGTATCTTCATCTATATCGCCTATAGATCCTTCTGATTCTTCAGCTATCTGCAGTTGCTCTGCTAATTCTGGAAAGAACTTTAAAAGCTCTTGTTTTTCCTCTAGAGAAAACCAGTACGAGAGTGAATGTGAAACTTCAGTTTTGGTTTTTAGCTTGCCGTCACGAATGAGCATCAGTAGCTCCTCACGCGGCAAAGGCCCCCAAATAAGATTTTTCGAATCTCTTACGAGCCAGTAGTCTTGTGGCTTCATCTCACTCATTCACTATAAACCCTCGGCACTCGTGGTGAAATTCCTGTCAAAATCTCATACGGAATGCATCCGGCAATTTTCGCTAATTCAGTTGTATCAATTCGATTCCGACCTTGCTTGCCCAAAAGCACTGCTTTTGTGTTGCTATTTATTCCTCGAATTCCAGTTACATCTACCGCAACTAAATCCATCGAAACGGCTCCAACTACTTTGCAACGGTTGCCTTTGATTAATACTTCCGCCTTATTCATTAAAGCTCTTCGATAGCCATCCGCATAGCCAACTCCAAGAATGGCTATCTCCATGTTCCGCTTTGCTCGGAAGGCTGGCCCATAGCCAATGCCTTCACCCCTGCGAACTGGTTTAGTATCATAAACCTGTGCTTCCCAAGTCGCAATCGGACGAACGTCTGGTGCGCATTCACCATAAAGCTGGATTCCAGCCCGCACTAAATTACCTTCCGGATACAGGTTAAATTGTGACCCTGCAGAATTCGACATATGGTGGTATTTCGGAAGAACTGAATGATTTCCAAAGAACTTTATGATTTTTCGAAAAAGTTTTGTCTGTTTTTTTGTGCTTGAGCTAGTCGATTTTTCTGCTGCCGCGTAGTGACTCATGAATCCTTCCACATTCAATATTGGATTACCTAGAATAATTTGTAAAGCTTCCTCTACTGAATCAGGAGAAACCCCCAGTCGATGCATACCAGTATCAAACTTTATGTGAATATCCAAAGGTCGCTGGATACTCTTGGCCAAGTCAGAAAGTCGCTTAAGCACTTTGACTGAAGTGACAACGGGGATAAGTTTGCAAGTCACCAAACATTGATACAGATCTTCGTTTGGATTTTGAATTCCAGAAAGAATATAGATTGGACTCAATAATTTTTCTTTGCGAAATTCAAGGCCTTCTTCTACGTTAGCAACTCCAAAGCCTTGCAGGCCAACATTCTCCGGCAGTTGCTCCAAATATTTTGCCAAAGGGATTGCACCACAGCCATACGCATCACTCTTCAGCACCGCAACGACTCTCGCTTTTTTGTTACGTCGATAAATTGTTTGTAAGTTGCGCTTTACGGAAGAAAGATCAACCCTCAACTCTGTCTGGCGAACTTGCCAAGCTCTACTGGTCTGGCAAACTCCGCTGCTCTGCCAAATTCTGCTGCTTTTTTCTTCTTGACTCATACGTAGATTGTATCAAGCGCCGTTTCAAATCGTAAAGCCAGGCTGCTCGATGTGCAAATAAATTCCATAAATCCCTTTGCCGAGAAATCTCTGCCCCATCAAAAACCTCTGGGCGTATAAAAAACAGAACTACCCCTTTTGAACCCGTTTGACTAGCAAAAGGTAGATGAAATATTCTCCAATTATTAATCGCTAAGTGCTTCTGAAGCCGCTTCATCCACGCTTCATAAGCATTATTTTTCTCCATTCCTACAATGCTTCGAGAGTCACCGATCAAAATTCGAGCACTATTAAGATAACGATTCGCACTCTCAGTGAATTTATTGCGATCTAGAAAAATCTCCGGCACCAAGCTGTGAGTAGCATTCGAGTGAGAAAAGATCAGCACCGGAGATTTCCAAGCCATATTCGATAAATTTCGAGCCAAAATTTTCCAGACATCCTTTTGTATCGGTGCCTCCATCACTTCATCAAGGAAAGAGTCTGTTTTTTCAAAAATCCAGCGAGTTCGCTTTACATACCCTAGTTGCTCGCGTGCCTGAGACTCAAGGCTAGAGGCTTCCTCCTCCCGATCACGAGCATATTCATAGGCACGAGCCACTTCCCGCTCTGCTTTCCTAATAAACGAGCGGGCTTCGTGACTGAGGTCATTGAATTCATTCTTTACTTCCGTCACAAGAATCGGTTTCGGCGTAATTGCATACCCAATTAAAACGGCTCCAATGAAAAAAAATATGGCAGCAAGCCATGTAAGATAGGAGCCGGACTTCCTGCCCCACCAATCCGCTGGCCATTCAGTGCCAATGATCATCTGTAAAGCCGGAAGAGTTGCCCAAGTACCTAAAACTTCGTAACCTTCCAAACCAACATACTTAGCAATCATTTCAGTACGGTTGTCTTTGGAAATATTCTGCTTACCTAAGGCGACTGGCCGCACATTGGCGGCCTTCTGCCCAACATGTCGACTCTCTGAGTGGTGAACAATATGACCGTCTGACAGAGCAACCCAAGGCCGAATCGCTCCCCCTTTTGCCATTCGAGAGAAGACGCTCTCAAGATAATACAAAGCTACAAACTCCACCTCGCCTTTTCTACTCTGTTTTTTACCGTGGTAGAGCACATATGATTTACGATTCAAGTCTTGCCAAAAGGCCCATACGCTCTCACCTTTAAGGTGCCGATGCATCGCCTGGGCTGCTGGGATCGTTCGTGCATACTTAGGCGCCACCCACTCAATCACATTCTTGCCCCCGCCAATGATGACCATCTCTGGCGCCTCAATTTGTTCCAACAAACTGCGGGCGCTAGCCTTATCTTTGGAATCAATTTTTGAGACATCCTCAGCAATTCGAACCGACCTCCCAATACTCTCCTCGAGGTCAACCGCCACAGATTTCAACTGTGCTTTTAAAGCCTCACGAATTGCTTGTTCCGACTGGTCCTCACTTGAAGCTCGAACCCCGGAATATACGAAAATTGCCGCGAAAAAGAGACTAAGGATACCGGCAACAGATATTGTCCAGCGCATAAGCCCTCCCTTAGCTATTCCATCGCAAGCCCTTCTATTATACAAGTACCGCGTGAACTTTCGACACGAAATCAGCTGCGATGCCTTGGTAATTGGGTCCGGTTTAGCCGGACTGAATTTCGCCCTTCAGCTAAATAAACTCGAACCAGGTCTATCGATCTTAGTTGTAACAAAAACACAAGAGCCACAAGAATCCGCTACCAGGTATGCCCAGGGCGGAATCGCTGCTGTTCACCTCGAAGGTGACTCCACGACTAGCCATATTCGCGACACCATAAATGCTGGAGCTGGATTGTGTAATGAGACTGCTGTCCGTGAGTGCGTACAGCATGGCCCAGGACGCATAGAAGATTTGGTGTCCTACGGTGTTGAGTTTACAAAACTGGAAAATAACACCGACTACGACTTAACTCGCGAAGGCGGTCACTCTCAACGAAGGATCTTTCATGTAGCTGACCATACTGGCCGATCAATTATGGATGCTCTTCTAAAGGCCTCACTTTCGAGAAAATCGATTTCATTATTGGAAAATGTTGTTGCTGTCGACTTAATCACGGATAAGCGAATTGGCAAAAATGCTACGCCGAAAGGTCCAGTTTGTATTGGTGCATACTTCTACGATGATTCAATCGGAGAAGTATTTTCGGTGAAATCTAAAGTGACCTTTTTGGCTACTGGCGGAGGAAGTAAAGTTTACAAGTATACCACAAACCCGGATATCAACTCCGGCGATGGAATTGCGATGGCCTCTCGCATTGGAGCATTCATAGCAAACATGGAGTTTATACAATTTCACCCCACCTGTTTATTCCATCCCAAAGCGAAGTCGACTTTATTGAGTGAGGCTCTTCGAGGGGAAGGTGCGATTCTACGAAATAAGGACGGTGAAGCCTTTATGGAGAAGTACCATCCTGAGAAAGAGCTCGCACCACGGGATACTGTTTCACTTTCGATCGATAAGGAAATTAAAGCTCGAGGGGATAAGTGCGTATTCTTAGACATTTCCCATAAAAGCAAAGAGTTTATTCGCGAAAAATTTCCGCACAATTATGAAACATGCAAACGGTTCGGTTTTGACCTAACGAAAGAACCAGTTCCAGTAGTACCGGCAGCCCACTATACCTGCGGCGGCGTGGTAACGGATATTAATGGAAGAACAAATATTCTGGGCCTTTATGCCGCTGGTGAAGTTGCCCATACAGGTGTGCATGGCGCCAACCGGCTAGCTTCTAACTCTCTTCTGGAAGCAATTGTATTTTCTGAGAAAGCGGCCCGAAGTGCTAAGCGATATTGCGATAAGCATAAGAAGCTAAGCTCAGATTTGCCGTCGATTCCTCCTTGGGACTCTGGTTTTGCAAAAAATGGAGAAGAAGAAATTATCATTTCCCATTGCTGGGACGAGATTCGTACCTTCATGTGGAACTATGTTGGGATTATCCGAACCAACCGACGCCTGGAGTACGCGGCTCGCCGAGTAGAGCTGCTTCAGCGAGAAATTCGACAGAACTATTGGGATCGAAGGCTCTCACGCAACTTGATTGAGCTAAGAAACCTGCTATCCATTGCAAAGTTGATTGTCGACTCCGCACGCTTGCGAAAGGAGAGTCGTGGTCTGCATCAAAATACGGACTACCCAGAACGTAACGACTCCTTATTCCAGCGCGACACCATTCTCTAATAAGTCGAATCATTTCCTTTAATTTTTCGAACGAAAATCATCCAAAGCGCATAAGCTAAAGAGCGGAATCCCAGCCTCTTTACAGGCGTCTTGACCGCCTTCTAATCGATCTACCACCGTAAACAGCCCCAGCACTTCAAAGCCCGCATTTTGCACAATTTTTACTGATTTAATGCCTGAGCCACCAGTTGTGACTACGTCTTCAATCATCAGGACTTTAGCTCCCTTAGGATAGGACTTTGCTCCTTCAATCCACTGTTCCGTGCCATGTCCTTTTGGCTCTTTCCGGACAATGAATGACTCTAATTCTTTCCCTCGATCGGCAGCAGCAAAGGCAATTGCCACAGATACCGGATCTGCTCCCAAGGTCATTCCTCCAACAGCTAATGGATTTAAGCCTTTCTCCTCCATTAGGTCAACGGCTAATGAACCGATCAAAGTCATTCCTTCCTGGTTCAAGGTAGTTTCTTTTAGATCGAAATAATAGGAACTTTCTTTGCCAGAAGCTAATTGAAAACTCCCTTCACGATAACTGCGCTCGCGAATTACTGAGATAAGAGCGAGCCGTCGCTCTGCAAAGCTTCTTTTGTCTTCCATTTAAACAGCCATCCTTGAAATAATTTCCAGGCATTTGCCTTTTGAACTTCATTAAATACTTCGTGATAAAATCCATGTAAAACTTGAGTATCTTTATGAACGCAATCTAGACTCTTTGCAAAATCCATCGTTACTTCAGGATCCACAATTCTGTCTTCTTCAGCAATCAAAAACTGGATTGGCACTGGGAAAGAGTTCCGGCTAAGCCGAACTCTTTTCATTGCCAAAACAAGTTCATGAAAAAGCCGTGGAGTGATTTTTCGATGCACCAACGGATCATTATCGTAGTCACAACACACCTCTGGATCACGGCTTAAATCGTTGGAGTCGATTCCATTGGGTATATGTATTCCATTTAGGAAGTTAGGAACCACGATATCTAAAATCGGACTCAAAATATTGTGTGCTGGGTGGGTAGCAATCGCTGGAGAAGAGACGGTGATTGCGTCTAAGAAAGAAGACAGCTTACCCTGATAATTTAGAATATAATCCAGGCAGATCAATCCGCCCATACTATGGCCAAGTAAAAACAATGGCAGTGATTTATCAAACTCCTTGGACGAAAGTAGGGACTCGTACCAGGCGTCTAGATCACAATGGAACCGTTCAAACTCCTGTACATAAACAGGCTGCCCTTCGGAGCAACCATGCCCACGCAAATCGAGTCGAAAAACTGCGATTCCAAATTCGTTCAATTGCTCCATAAGCCATTCATAACGGCCACCATGCTCACCAATTCCATGAACCAAAAGCAAATTCCCATCTACCCCTTGCTCTGGAATATCAGCACGATAATAAATACGAATACCGTCGTCTGCTAGGAATATCATTGACTATGGTTCTAGGCCATTGAGACGTATTGTTCAATAGCTTGGCACGCATCATTGGGAAGATTATTAAATCGGAAGGAAAATCCTCGCCCATCTTCTAATATCCGAACAATCGTGCCCTCACACGTGAACGCCGGAATCGAGTCACTCGCGGAAACGTTTAGCTTCAAGACTGTTCCAACCTGACCTGGCGAGTGATCCATAAGAACCTGCATGCCACCAATACTGACATCTCGGCAAAGGGCCCAGCCCACTTCCTTGCCATCAGTCATCAGAATTTTCACTTCAAACGGTTTTCGTGGAGCGTTTCGTTGCTCCTTTACAGAGCTTTCCGGCGCTGAAGTTGCTGTGCTTTTTTCTGGTAGTGGAATCTTAAATCCGGTAACCGTCGCGGCTCCCACCCAATTGGGCATGCCCTTTTTCCATAAGTAAGAGTTATTCGTTACCCGTCCAGCGTCAATCATCATCTCCACTTCTGTGGGCTCGAATGGTCCATATTGAGCACTATTCGTGTATACATACCAAGTTCTGTTAGTTCCCCCGGCGCCGCCACCAGTGCTGCCAGTCGAAAGCCTGGCTTTCACTTCGCCCGAGGCTCCCATAACCAATCGGCTAGCCTCAGCCTTTAATTTGGCGGACGGCTCCGAAGGGAGAAGAGCGGCAAAATCTGGAATTTCATAAATTCGTTGCCAATTTGCCTGCCCGGAAGTCCAGATATAATTACCCACAGAAACCCCGTTTGCGGTTATCCAATAGGCTATTTCCTTGCCACTGATCGGCCCCCTTAGTCTACCCTGTTGGGCAACATACCACTTGGCTTCTGTATCATTTTCGAATCGAGCTAAGGTATTTTCCATAGTGTTTTTAGTATGAACGGCTGAGTTCATCTAGTCCACAGGTGTATAAGAATTCGACAGAAATCCCTTGCAAAGTATGGACAATAGCTAGGGCAAATGCAGCCCATAATGCAATAAAATATAATAATTTTAGTGCATTATCATTCATAACATTGTAGGGGGGGTTGTGTTCTCTTACGTTGGCACCTCTCTTGCTCTATTCAAGGAGTGAAAAAGTGTCATCTGTCACATTTGTATCATCCATTACGCTTGGCCATGAGCCTGGCTTTTTGTGCTCTAATCTTCTTATCAGGTTGCAGTACGGAATCGTTCCAGAAGGGAGAGCTTGCCTCCACATTTACAGCCGAGCAATTTGTAACGATTAAGCCCAAGGCAGATATTGTAATATTCCAGGATATTTCGGGCTCTATGCTCGGATCGGCAAATATTTTTCGCAGTCAGATGACCCAATTCTTAGAGCAAGTAGACTCCGCCTGGGATATGAACCTTGCTGTGCTGCCCCTTCAGACGAACCAAGGCGGAACTGACCTAAGTCAGCGCTATATCATATCTACTAATTGTGCAGAGATAAATTCCATCTACTGCATTACACCGGCTCAAGCACAGTCTGTAATTTCGAGTGACGGTTCAATAGATGACGGTCTATTCTTTGCCGCTAATGGAGCGATTGGCAACAAAGATCAGGGTTTCACCAATATAGAGTCACAGTTAAAAAATCCACAAATGAGCACTATTGGCTTTCTACGAGATGATGCCATGGCAATAATAATTCCATTTACTAATGGTTCGGACACTTCAGGAATGGTCTACCCAGACGACTATACTGATATCGGTGGCAACCAAATGGTGCCTGACTATGAAAGCGCCAACGCAGCTTCTTCATATCAAGATTTCTTCAATTATTTAACTACTCAATTAAAAACTACATCTTCGCTAGTAAACTTCTTCCCAGTAGCCGCCATCACAGGCGGTGGCATCTATCAAATTTCTAATTGTAATGGCAATTTTGCCTTCAAAGGCACGCGCTATAGCAATATGGCAACTTCTATCAATGCGGCAAGCACAACAACAGCTGTAAATGGTAAGGCCTACGACATATGTAGCTCAGGACTCGCCAACGTTATGCCCCAGATTGCAGCCCATTTGTATGACATTGTCCTAACTGTAGAATTTAACTTTATTGCAATTCCAGTTCAGCCAGACCCCTCTACTATTCGCATCCTAAAGAATGGTGTAGAAATTCCAGCCAATAACAATATAAATGGTTGGACTCTATATCTAGGTGTGAATGGCTCTCATGACTTCGAAACTGATTTCCCTACATCGTTCTTCCCTGCCTTAGGCAACGAACGTGATGGATTTATGATCCAACTGCACGGCACAGCTCGATTCAGCGGTGCGGATCAGATCGAAATCATTTACGAAGAACTTCTATAGTCCTAATTGATATACAATCTTACTTTGCTTGAGAACGTTTTATCTCATTCAGGTCGATAAAGCGTTGTCTGAGATTGAGAAATGGATACAGTTTCTTAAATAACTCTAAATTTAGCTCCGTAAATTTTTCATCATTAGAGGCCACCTTGATCTCTGATGCCATTCCCGCATTGACCAGTTCATCGAAGCAGCCTAAGTCAAACGGGTGACTGCTGGCAGTAGCATCTGCTGACTTTTTATAGAGTTCTTCCATATTAAACGACACTACCGTTTCTGAGTCGAAAGAAGCTAAATCGCCATATTGATAAATCATATCGCAAATCACTAAGGCATTTTGTGATAATACAAGTCTTTTGTCATCTGGCTTTAAGTTTTCTTCGTGCACCCAAAACAGAAACCGCTCTAAAAATTCGATACTAGCGACAAAAATAGAAGTCTTACCGTTATTCTTTTCCGTACGAAGCACACCGGCTTCTTCCATAACGTCTAGATAGGTAGTCAATTTAGCCGCTGCAATCTGCGAGATATTGCCACCATACATATGCATCCAATCGATGTCTACTTCGCAGGAACCGTCATCTTTTTGTTCGCCCTTTCGCATACACGCACATATCAAGGACATAGATAAGCGCAGAACATCGTTGGTAGATAAGAATTCATGTTGCTTAGATGTGCCACCGTCTTGATTTGTCACATAGACAGTTGAAGCATCCTCAATCTCCTGCAAACGATTATCCGCAGCGCGAAGACGCTTTACTATTGTCTGGAGGAGGGAGCTCAACCAAGTAGGCTGCGCTTCCATCAGCTCGTCAAATTTACCGCGTGGAATTTCAACAACGTCGCATTCGTTTATTGCTTCAACGGAAGCAGAATGAGGTTCGTCGTCCAAAAAGGACATTTCACCTACCAGCTTGCCTTTACGAATAAGGCCAAGCTCGATAAATCCTGCACCCTTTTTCTTAAAGAGGCGCAGTGACCCGCTTTGAACCCAGTACATAGCGCTACTTCGGTTACCTTCCTTTAAAAGGAGATCTCCCTTTTTCAAATGCGTAACCGAAACCACAGCTTACCCTTCCTGGTGCAATACCTTTCCTTGTGTCAGTAAAACAGTTCTAGAGCTTCATCTCAGGAACACTGCTATCGACGAGAAGTGGCGCTTCCGTCTTTTCACGAATTTCCTCTACGGTGACTCCTGGAGCTCGCTCAAGCAGTCGGAACCCTTCATTTATCTGCAGTTCCAGCACGGCTAAATCCGTAACCACCTTGCCTACACATTCTATACCAGTGAGAGGAAGGCTGCACTCATTCAAGATCTTGGGTTTCCCATCCTTAGAACAATGCTGCATTGCAATGACCATATTCTGTGCGCCTGCCACCAGGTCCATAGCCCCGCCCATGCCTTTAACCATTTTACCTGGTATCATCCAGTTGGCGATCGAGCCCTTCACATCTACCTGCATGGCCCCAAGAACGCAGACATCAATATGTCCACCGCGAATCATCGCAAAGGAGTCCGAGCTGGAAAAGAAGCTAGAGCCGGCCATTGTTGTGACCGTTTGCTTGCCTGCATTGATTAAGTCCGCATCTAACTCTTCCTCTGTAGGGAAAGGACCAATACCCAGAAGACCATTCTCACTTTGCAAAACAACATTTACGCCCTCGGGTAAATAATTAGCCACCAATGTGGGAATACCAATCCCAAGGTTGACATAGTCACCGTCTTTGAGCTCTTGGGCAATCCGATTAGCAATATCCGTTTTCGAAAGTGCCATCACTTAGCTCCTCACCGTTCGTTGCTCAATACGCTTCTCAAAAGAGCCCTTGAGCAGCCGATTCACATAAACCCCCGGAGTATGAATTTCATCCGCATCCAGCTCTCCTGGCTCTACAACCTCTTCTACTTCCACGATTGTAGTCTTTGCAGCAGTTGCCATCATTGGGTTAAAATTTCGTGCTGTCTTACGGAATACTAAATTTCCCATGGTGTCGGCTTTCCAAGCTTTCACTAGCGCAAAGTCTCCAAAGATAGAACGTTCCAGCAGATACTCTCGGCCATCGAAAATTTTTGTTTCTTTGCCTTCTGCAATAGAAGTTCCAACTCCAGTGGGGGTATAAAAAGCAGGAATTCCGGCACCACCGGCTCGAATTTTCTCTGCTAGCGTTCCTTGTGGGGTGAGCTCTACTTCCATTTCTCCCGAAATCGCAAGCGCCTCAAAGGCCTTGTTCTCGCCGACATAGGAAGCGATCATTTTCTTTACTTGCCGTCTCTCAAAGAGCAAACCAATACCAAAGTCATCCACTCCTGCATTATTGGAAACACAAGTAAGGTCCTTTGTGCCTTTTTCAACTAGAGCTTGGATCAAGTTTTCTGGAATCCCACAAAGACCAAAACCACCAAGTAGGATCGTTGAACTATCATCAATATCTCTTACTGCCTCTGCCGCCGATTCATAAACTGTACATGCCATTTTTTGGTATCCCCTTTATATTCGCTCAACGACCATGGCAATCCCCTCACCACCACCGATACAAAGAGTTGCTAGTCCAAGTACTTTATCTTGAGCTTGCATGGAATGCAGAAGTGTCGCCATGACTCTCGCTCCAGATGCGCCAATTGGGTGTCCGAGAGAAATTGCGCCGCCATGTACGTTCATTTTGTCTTCTGGAATTTCTACCCCCTTTGCTGTCGCAAGTGCGACAACAGCAAAGGCTTCATTCACTTCATAAAGATCAATATCACCGGCAGTCAGACCTGCTTTCTGAAGCGCCTTCCTTGTCGCCTCCACCGGTGCAGTAGTGAACCACTCTGGGTCTTGTGCGTGAATCGCACAAGCACGAATACGAGCCATACCAGTTACACCTAGAGACTTTGCCTTGTTTGCACTCATTACTACAGTAGCTGCCGCACCATCGCTGATCGATGAGGCATTCGCTGCAGTAATCGTTCCGTCTTTTTCAAAAGCAGGGCGAAGTTTAGACATTTTATCAAAATTTACTTTTCCCGGACCTTCATCCACATCTACAAGCATTGGAGCACCCTTGCGTTGAGGAACCTCCACAGCAACGATTTCATTTTTGAAGGCGCCATCTTGAACTGCTTTTTGTGCTCTTTCAAAACTTTGCTTGGCATAACGATCTTGCTCTTCGCGAGCAAATTTATGCTCTTTCGCGCACATCTCTGCGGCAGAGCCCATATGAAAATCATTGTAAACATCCCAAAGACCGTCAGCTACCATGCCGTCTTTGAACTTAACATCGCCCATCTTTGTACCGGAACGCATGTAAACAAAATGCGGGACCATACTCATGTTTTCCATCCCTCCCGCAACAATAATCTCTGACTCGTCCGCTACGATTGCATTGTAAGCTAGGTTAATTGCCTGTAAGCCTGAACCACAAACTTTATTGATTGTCATTGCCGGTGTGGACTTAGGAATTCCACCAAAAATCATCGCCTGGCGCGCTGGCGCCTGTCCCACACCCGCACTTAAAACATTGCCCATGATTACTTGGTCTATTGCCACTGGGTCGATTTTTGAGTCTGCCAACGCCTTCTGGATCGCAGTAGCACCTAATTTTGGTGCTGGCACCGAAGATAGAGATCCCAAGAAAGATCCGATCGGTGTCCGCGCTGCAGCTGCGATAATTACATCAGTGGCCATACATTCCTCCTTGGCTAGTTTTAGACATTTTTTTATGTCTCGCAGCCTACTGGCTTTAATGATAAACCGCAATAGGAACAATCAATTTGGTAGTTTGCTATGAAACGCACGGTTTTAACATTTGTGTTCGATGACAACGATCAGCTTTTAATGGTTGAAAAAAAGCGAGGCCACGGCGCCGGTAAATGGAATTTTCCCGGTGGAAAGTGTGAAGAGGGAGAAGCAGAGCTTGCAGCGAGCATTCGTGAAACTGTCGAAGAAACTGGCATTACACCAATAGACCCCGTACTATCAGGAAAACTCGATTTTCATTTCGAAGATGGTGGTTCCTGGCAAAACAGCTGCACAGTGTTTCGCACAAATGAGTTCTCCGGTGAACTAACTCCAGAAACAGATGAGTGCACCGCCCACTGGATTAAGCTTGTGGATATTCCTTGGGATAATATGTGGGGCTCGGATCGAATTTGGGTGCCGCTTCTCCTCGAAGGCAAAAGTTTTTACCGAGTCTATTATTTCGATAAAAACGACGATCTTCTACGAGAAGAAATCAAACAATAATCTACTACTGCCGCTTCGGCTTTGCCCGAAGAAAATTGAAAAAATCGGAATCCATCGACATTAAAACCTGTGTCTCTGGCTTCAAACCCTCCTTATAAGCCTCAATCGTACGCAGAAACCTATAGAAGCCAGGGTCTCGCTCAAAGGCTTCCGCATAAATGGCAATTGCTTTTGCTTCCGCCTCACCTCGGACTTGCTGTGATTTTTGATAAGCTTCCGACTGAATTTTTTGTAAATCCTTTGAAATTTTACCCTGAATCTTAGCGTATTCTCCTCGACCGATCGAACGTGACTCCTCTGCAATTCTTTGCTGCTCTGAAATCATACGTTCGTAAACTTTACGCTCCACACTCTGCTCATAAGAAATTCGTTTCAACTGAATATCGATCAGCTCAATTCCTAGACTCGCCACCTCAGGCTTTGCCGACTTCAGAATCTCGTCACTAAGCTTCTCTCTACCTTTTTCAATTTCTTGTAGATCACTCAGTATCGCTAACGATCCAGTATCGCGCTTTGAAATAATTTCGTTCGTGTTCCGCACCACTTCCACCAAGCGATGAGCAGAGATCACTTTTCGAGTTGCACCGTCTAAAATATCGTCCAATCGTGTTCTTGCGGTCCGCTCATCTCGCAAGGTTTGCAAGAATTTTAATGGATCGACAATCCGCCACCGCGCAGTTGTGTCGGTGATAATATATTTATTGCCCTTCGTGGTGATCATTTTAGGAACACCATCCCAATTCAGGATTCTTTTTTCGAAACGCTTAATCTCATGCAAATACGGAATTCGAAAATGCAAGCCTGCTTCCAGCACGGGATCGCCGACGGGCGCACCAAATTGGGTGATAATCACTTGCTCGCCCTCTCGCACCGTATAGGCTGCCGAACCCACAGCAACCAAAACCACTAAAATCCAAATAAGATGTATCATTTGCTTTTGCATTAGTTGACCCCCGCTTTCGATGCTGCTGCTGCACGAGTATCGCTCTGAGCTCCACGAGTATTACCCTTAGCCGCACTTTGAGGATAGAGTGGCAATAGTCCGTCTAATTTCGGATCTACTACGGTTAGGTTCTTGACTCGCCCCAACACGTCCTCCATCGCCTCCAAATAAAGCCGCTCTCTCGTCGTACGAGGGGCTCTACGATAGGCGGCTAGCACTAGCTTAAACTTATCCGCATCCCCTTTGGAGCGATTTAAAATCGATTCTGCGTAGCCTTGAGCAATCGCTATCTTTTGCTCCGCCTGCCCCTTTGCTTTCGGAATAACGCGGTTGTATTCTTTCTCCGCATTATTGATCATTTTTTCTTGTTCTTGTTTCGCAGCATTCACCTCATTAAAGGATGCTTTTACTTCATCCGGCGGGTCCACATCCTGCAATGTGATATTTACGATTTGAATGCCCATGTCGTAGCGATCGAGAATCTCTTGGGTCAAACGGGTTGCTTCTACCATAACCTCCGCCTTACCGGTTGTGAGCATTTCACTTACTGCCCTATCTCCAACCACCCGACGCATTACTGACTCAGAGACATCTCGAATATTTTGCTGTGGATCCTTTGTATGGAACAAATATTTTTGTGGTTCCGAAATTTGGAACTGCACTACCCACTGCACTTCAGCTAGATTTAAATCACCCGTAAGCATCAAAGACTCTTCAGTGAAATCTTTGGTCGAATATTGCGAACGAGTTCCCCGTGCCCCCGAAGTGCGAAAACCAAATTCATGCTTCTGCCGCAATTTTGTTTTCACACGTATCGCCCGATCAATGCCAAAAGGCAACTTGAAGTGCAGGCCATAGGGGTAAGTATCAACATACTTCCCGAAGCGGAGCAAAATAGCTTCTTCGTCTGTGTCAACTTTGTAATAAGACGTGGCACCACCAATGAAAATGATGATACCGAGAACGATTAACCAAAAAAATCTATCTGTCATGCGAGAGATCAAAACAAATCATTTGGCGAATGACAAGCCCTGCCTTACACGAATGCGGTTTTTTTTCCACTAATGGTGCATATAGCAACAATTTCAATACTTTTTGTCCAGGCATCTCTTAAGCGAGGCGGTGCATAACCCGATATTATTCACATGAGTGCGAAATACCGCGGCAAGCCAAAACGCAGGTCGCAAACAGTTGGGAATTTTGATTACTCTACGATTGCGAGGATCGATGGATCTCACGACTGGCGTAATGCGGCTCCTGGTGCATACGTCGACTATAAGGCGCGTTTACGCCGTGGGGGATCTGTTCGGTATTTTAATTTTGAATTAGCAAAAGAAATAGGGCTAATCCCGAATCATCATCCGACCACTCTCAATTCAAAATTAGAAAAGGCAATTACGAATGCCTTTGGTATTCAAATTATCAATGAGTATGATGTTACACGAAACATTTCTTACCCGAAAAAAGATATAAAGCCGAACGTCTACATGGCAACACGCTATCTGCAAGCGCAACACAAGAATAAAACTGGAATAACTTCAGGTGATGGGCGCAGTATCTGGAATGGTCAGTTTAAAAGTAAGGGCAATACTTGGGATATTTCGAGCTGTGGGACCGGTGTTACTTGCCTGAGCCCGGGCGCGGTAGAAGCTGAGAAGCCCATTAAGACTGGTGGTGGGTCCTACGCATATGGATCGGGGCGAGCTGGTCTAGATGAAGGGGTTTCCACCGCCGTACTAAGTGAAATTCTGCATAGTTTAGATATCAACACAGAAAGAGTCCTAGCTGTCATTGAATATCTGGATGGGTCAGCGATTAATGTTCGCGCCTCCAAGAACCTTATTCGACCATCTCACCTACTAAATCATTTAAAGCAAGGAAACCTAGACCTACTCATGTCGAGCGTTGATTATTTCATCGAGCGACAAATTCGTAACGATGGGTGGGAAATTAATCCTAAAAGCCCTGTGAAATACAATCAACTCCTTGAAATCATCGCAAAAAAATATGCGGAGTTCACGGCTTTGCTAGAAGACGAGTATATATTCTGCTGGCTCGATTGGGACGGTGATAATATGCTAGCCACCGGTGGAATTATTGACTATGGATCGATTCGGAAACTAGGAATCTGTCACCACAAATATCGCTATGATGATGTGGAGCGTATGTCGACGAATTTATTTGAGCAAAAGCAGACGGCCCGCTATCTGGTTCAAACCTTTGCGCAACTAGTAGATTACTTGAACACTGGTGAGAAAAAGCCTATCTCTACCTACGCGCAAGCTCCAATCATTCAATATTTTGAAAATGTATTTAAACGAGCAAAGCGCGATAGCATGCTGCGCATGCTTGGGCTTAGTCTGGCACAGGCCACCTACGTTACCGATAATCATACTGACAAAATTGATAGATTTTTAAAGATCTATCGCTGGTTTGAAAAACAAAAGAACCACAAGGGGTATAGACAGGTTGGTGATGGGATCAATTGGGCTGCTATATACAGTATACGAAATGCTCTTACTTATCTTCCAAAACATATACACCAGCAGGAAAATGAGATGGACCCGCAGTCTTTCTTGAAATTGATTAGTGCGGACACCTGCCCTAAGTCTCTTTCAGAGTTAAACAAACATCGACGATCAAAAATCCGTGAGTTTCAATCCGCCTACCAGGATATTATAAATGTTGTGCAAAATAAGAAGCAGATGAATTTCCGATTTAGCGAACTCATCATGCGCGCCAATAATGAAAATAACCATAATATTGTAACTGGCGATGGAGTTATTTTCGTTACAGAGCGATTATTGCGTTCTAGAAAGAAGCTAAGTCGAAATCAATTTTTGAATATAGTTCGGAAATTCATTGCTCATCAAGCAAAGCGAAAACCCGCCTCGAGCAATGACTTGCATAAACCTGACCCATATGCGGACCAAGTTTTGGAGGCGCTATTCGATCTTGTGTATACCAGCCGCCACTCTATTTAGTTCATTTAGGCTTAAATTTTTCCGGCGCCGCCACTTGGTAGGCTCGATTCTCCATTGCAGCATTATAGATCTGCTCTAATAGTGAAAACTCATTAAGCTCGACTCCAAATCGTTGCCCACTATACATGGAAGCAACGAGACAAATATCTGCAATTGTCGGCTCATCGGTTAGAGAAAATTTAGGCTCCCCTTGCCGATAGTTAGTTAGAAGTCCTTCATAGGCGGCAAAACCACGGCGAATCCAATGCTGATTCCAAGAAAGTTGTTCCTCCTTCACATCTGATACTTTTTTCATGACCGACAGATTATGCAGCGGCTGCACGCCGGAGTTTATCAATTCTGCTAACTGACGAATGTTAGCTTTCACGTACACATCACCGGGAATAATCGAAGGCGCAGGAAATCTCTCTTCTAGAAACTCCATAATAGCCATAGATTCACCTAAGAAATTACCTTCAATTTCTAAAGTAGGCACATATCCATTAGGATTTTTCTTCAAATATTCATCGGACTTTGCGTCTGCTGTTAAGAGATTGACATGCTCGGAGTCATAATCAACTCCTTTGATGGCCAGTGCCCATCGCACTCGGATTGAAGTGCTCGAACGCCAATAATGATAAAGACTAATCGACAACTGTAAGCCCTCCAAATTAGCTCGGCCCAAGAATGAGTTTATTTGCTCACAATTAGCTCCTGCCCTGGCTCTAAGTCAAGGCTTTCTAGGCTGTTCCAGTCTACGAGTTCATCAACTGTAACATCGTAATGAGAGGCAATTAGGTATAGGCTCTGCCCTTTTTGCACGATGTGATGTCCCGGCCTATTGGCGCCATTGGAGGGCGCTGAGGTTGGAGTTGAAGCAATAGTTCTTCCCGTTGGACTGATAGCCTTAGACAAATTGACATAATACTTCAGTCGCTGACCGACTCGAATATAGCTACGACGAATTCGATTAATCTTCTTAAGAGTTCGTACCTGCATTCCCAATATGCGTGAGATCCCAATTAAGGTGTCGCCTGGCTTCACTACATATACTGCATAACCAGCGTTCTTTCCTTTCTTAGCGTAACGGCGAACCTTCTGGTTCTTATCTTTAGTCTTCGCTAAAGCTCTATCCTTCGCTTTAACCTTCTTTGCAAACAATTTGGGGAAGTACATCTCAAAACGGCCACTTTCTCCCCATGGAACCACTCCACGTAGAATGTCTGGATTCCATTCGTTGATTATTTTTCTTGGAACTTTTGTGATTTTTGATAACCGCTTTAAGGAGACTCCGGATGGGACCATCACAGTTTCAAATTCATCCCAAGGTTTGTCTTCTTCAAACTTGATATTATACTTTTCTGGATTACGACCAATAGTCATTGCGGCCATAAACTTCGGAACATAATGTAATGTCTCTTCGGGCAAAAATTTACCTTCAGCCAAAACCCAGAAATCTCGCGACTTTCCGTTTATGATCGAGCGAACTATCTGATATTCGCCAGCGTTATACGCAGCAAAGGCCAAATACCAAGAACCAAAAACATTCTTTAAATCTTTTAGATATGTGATTGCCGATTCGGTGGACTTAATCCAGTGTTGTCTTTCATCAACGTAGTGGTTGATTTTCAATCCGTAGTTCGCACCTGTCCCGCGAATCATCTGCCAGAGCCCAACGGCTTGGGCTTTCGATCGAGCGTTTGGAATAAACCCACTCTCGATTAAAGCAATATAAAAAATCTCCTTCGGTACGCCGTGCTCCTCCAGCATTCGTTCGATATGTACTTTGTAGCGACTACCTCGACGAAACATTCGAGCGGTCCCTGCACGATTTTTTATGGTTAGATAACGAATCCATGAGGCTACTCGATTGTTAATTTCAATCGGAATCTGAATTTCTTCATCAACTTTGACCTCGGCGTCCTCAGTCCACCACATTTTATCGTTCTCTTTGATGAAGTCCGAGAGGTCTCCCCCTCCCCAATAGCCTCCACCCTGGCTCACAATAGCAGTGGGCTTGCGCTCTTGGGCACCATCTGCCCTCGCACTAGTTAGTAAAATTGATGGTGTGGTGAAACCAAAAAGACAGATAAACAGAATCTTATGAACCGCAGTCATTTGACCCCCTAGCTCCCCACAACCTCTATTCTACCAAACATAAAACGGTCAGTAACCCTGTAATCTCTGCGGCTTTTCAGTTAGAGTAGGCGGCACTAAAACGCAGGAAAGTCACTCATACAGGAAGGTCATTCATAAATTATGCCAAACTATATACTGATACTATCATACCTACTAGCGAGCGCCCTGCTCTGGGGGTCTGGCTGTACTCACACGCACCCTCTTTCAAAGAAAGCCACCCAACCCAAAATTCACTATGCGACTCCACTGCCAAGCGCCAAACGGTCTGACCGTGAGGATACCGGCGTAAATTACATGATCACCACTCAAGGTGAGGCCTCTTCGAAAGCAGGCAAGCAGGCATTTGCACTGGGGGGAAATGCGATTGATGCAGCTATCGCTATTTCTTTTGCAATCTCTGTTGAGCGTCCCCAATCCACTGGAATCGGCGGTGGTGGTTTTATGCTTATCCATTTTGCAGACACCCAAAATACTATCGCTGTAGATTTTCGCGAAATGGCTCCCGCACTAGCCCATGAAAAAATGTATTTGGACAAGAATGGTAAAGTCGTGCCTCATCTATCGATAGATGGAGCGCTGAGTGTTGGTGTGCCTGGATTGGTTGCTGGACTTTACGAAATTCATAAAAAATACGGCGCTCTTAAGTGGGAAGAAGTTGTAGGGCCTGCCATTAAGTTAGCTGAAGAGGGCTTTCCAGTTTACCCACACTTGAATAAAGCCATCACTCATCGAGCCGAAGTATTACGAAAATACCCAGCCTCTAGGAGACTGTTTTTTACTGCTGCCGGCGAGCCGCTTCCAGTCGGAAGGATTCTTACGCAACCAAATTTGGCAAAGACCCTGCGAACGATACAAAAACGTGGTCGTGACGGGTTTTATTCTGGATGGGTCGCCGAAGCAATTGTAGCGAACCAAAAGAAAACTGGTGGATTAATCAGCCTGAAGGACTTAGCCGGCTATACGGTGAAGTTTCGCAAACCAGTATGGGGGAGCTTTCGGTCGTATAAAATAGCATCGATGCCTCCCCCCAGCTCTGGTGGTACTCACGTCATTCAAATTCTAAACATTTTGGACGGCTACCCGCTAGAAAAGCATGGGCCATTTTCGGAGCAAGCCGTACATTGGACAGCTTCAGCCATGCAACGAGCTTATGCTGATCGCGCGGCCTACCTGGGAGATGCAGATTTTGTAAAAGTCCCGGTGGCTGGTCTGATTAGCAAGAAATATGCTGCCCTACTACGCGGAAAAATATCTTCAGCGCTAGCCAAACCCTCTCGAAAGGTTAAGGAAGGCAATCCTTGGCCGTATTCCAATCCATACGAGTCTGATGAGACCACTCACTTCACTGTCATGGATAAATCAGGCAACACCGTATCCTCCACACAAACAATTAATTATTATTTCGGCTCTGGCGTCGTCGTGGACGGCACGGGAATCGTATTGAATGACGAGATGGATGATTTTTCTGCTAAACCGGGGGCAATGAATCTTTTTGGTGCAGTTGGAAGCACACAAAATCGTGTGCAAGCAAAGAAACGCCCCTTAAGTAGCATGTCACCAACCATTGTATTTGATAGTGGTGGAAAAGCTCCTGTGATGGCGCTTGGCACACCATCTGGGACTCGTATTATTACTTGCGTAACACAAACGATGTTAAACTACTTAGTATATAAAATGCCCTTGTATGATGCAGTATCTAGTCTCCGTTATCATCATCAGTGGGCACCGGATGAAATCAGAGTGGATGAACCTGGATTTACAAAAGAGATGACTTTCGCGCTTCAAAAAATGGGACATTCTGTTCGGACGCGAAATTTAGGTTGTCGAGTGAATGCCATTGCCATGGAAGGGTCTCGATTGATTGGCATATCTGATCCACGCGGCGAGGGAAAAAGTGTTGGCAACTAGGTTTTTTTACTCCGCATATCAGTTTGCAATCGTCCGCTTCTTCACAGGGATAGGCCTGTTTTTTTATTTTATCACTCGGAAGCCGTACGCTCCGGACTTCAATACCTACGACGGCTTGATACTAAAGCTTAGTTACCTAGGGATTCCCAATCTACTTACCTATTTGCCCAGCACGTCCGCCACGAAAATAGTGCTACTAGGCTTTTCATTTCTAAGCATTCTACTGGCATTTGGCGCGATTCGTAGGATTGCAGCTATCATTTTGAGCTGTGGTTATATATTTTCAATTGGCGGGATCCCATTATCGCCAGAGCCATTTTCTGGTTATGCAATGAGCCTTTTTTTGATTTTGCTGCTCGCCCCAGGTGGTGAAGCGCTAAAGCTGTTTCGTCCCGCTCCTCCGTTTTCTTGGAAGTTGCCGCAATGGCAATATTGGTTGGTTTATATTTCTATTCTCTTTGGCTACCTTGTTACGCTTTATCAAACCAAAGCGTGTACGTTAGGCTTCACTCCGAGAGAACTTAATTTTTCGTTTGAAACATTCATTACATTTGGAGGATTAACCCTTTTGCATTTGGGAATAATTTTTCAACGAATTCGTCCTTATGCTTGGGTTCTTTTAGTTTTTGCAACCCTCTTGATTTTGAGCATCAGTGCTAGCAACGCTCTGCTTCTAATCGCGTTGCTAATTTTCCTTCTCCCATCCAATACTCGCTTCCCGTGGCAGGCAACGCCAAGCGAAGAAGTGATTGGCACTGTTTTTATAGACGGGGAATGTGTTATTTGTGATGAGTTCGCAACAACAGTGTTGGAGGAAGATGTTTGGAAGAATTTTCAAATTGCCACCATTCAGGGAAAGACCGGTCAAGCTGAGCTACCAGAAGAGTTGAGAAAAGAATTGAATACGGTTGCTCTCAAAGTGGGAGACCAGATTTATACCCACTCTACTGCAGTACTAGAAATTTTAAAGCGCTTGCCCGGTTTATGGGCGTTTGCCTTGTTAGATCAATGTTTAATACCTAGATTTATCCGTGACAACTTCTATAGAAGCTTCGCTAAATATCGATATAAAATTTTTGGCAAAAAGGAAGTTTGCTCTCTTCCTCCTGCTGAAGGCAAAGATAGATTGCTGGATTAGCATCCTCCTTAGTGTTGGCACTCCTCTTGCCCAGCAGACTCGTTATTACATAAGCAGTTTTGCTACTCTTACAAGGGAGCGTCAGGCCCTCAAGCTGGCGCTCTCTACTTCTAAATACACTTAAATTTGTTGATTTTTTTAGTATATAATTATACAAAAGGGTCGATTTATGTGGAAATTTAATGCAAAGCTCCTCGTCCTTTTTTTTCGGCCTAATTCTTAGCATTCCGACAGCGCCACACGGAGATTGGAATTCCCCAAAAAATGTGGAGAGTTTTTATCGAGCGACATTAATTGATTT